>Ga0070669_100000146_pt1 | contig 63322 bp, 52 predicted proteins | sample KBSS53metaG_FD_64680 | JGI IMG/M metagenome (GOLD analysis project Ga0070669, IMG submission 64680) | Switchgrass rhizosphere microbial communities from Kellogg Biological Station, Michigan, USA - KBS S5-3 metaG | ecosystem: Host-associated > Plants > Roots > Rhizosphere > Soil ...
AGGCTGAACCGGACGCCGTCCTCGACGTTCTCGAGACTGCCCAGGGTGTACATCTGCTTCAGGATCAGGCCAGGTATCTTCATGCGGTCACCTCGCGGGGATCTTTTTTGGAAAATGGAGTCTATCGCGGAAGGGGAGGGGGGCCAACAGGGGCCGCTGTCCCTCGTTCCCATCCCATACGCACTCATAAATATGAGACCTGTCTGTGGGACCGGTCCGCTCCTTCCACTTGTCGCTTCCAAGGAGATCCACCATGCGCAGAAAGCTCTTCGCCCTCGTCTTCGCCCTGGCCGCCGTCCTGGGGGCCGAAGCCGGACTCCTCACCGCCACCTCGAACGCCGCCAGCGGCTGCTGGCAAGTCGAATGCAACACCTGCTGCCGCCTCTCCGGCGGCGGGGTGGTTTGTACTCAACGGGCCTGTGCGTAGGCCCCTCGTCAAGGAGAAACCATGCTTAGAAAACTGCTGTTTCTGACCTTCGCCCTGGCTGCCACCATGGGGCTCAGCCTCACGGACGTCCGGCCCGCCGAGGCCGCGTGCAAGAAGATCTGCTGTCCGGGCGGCTACTGCGTCACCTGCTGCCAGGCACCGTGCCCGACGATCGTCTGCCCCCCGTAGGCCCGTGAAAGGAGCAACTCATGCGCAGAAAGATCATCGCTCTCTCGTTCGCCCTGGCCGCCGTCGCCGCTGCCCAGGGATGGGTCTCGACGCCGCGCATCGAGGCCGCCAAGGCCTGTAGCGGCATCCTCGTCTGCTGCCCGGACGGTGGCTGCCGTTGTTGCAGCCGGCCCTGTCCGATCCAGTGCCCCTAGCCCCACCCAGCCGCCGGGGCCTTGAGCCCCGGCGCGCCTCGTAGTATCCTCACGCACCTGCTTTCTTCAGGAAATCAACGAAGGTCGTTCCGCGAGGAGGCCCCCGTGAGCCTGCTGCCCGCGCTGTTTGCCGTCTACTGGTCGTCGGTCCTGGCCTGGTGCCTGATGGCCTCTTACCTGTGCCAGGGGCTGAGCCGCCGGCATCCTCTCCTCTACGACGCGCTGGGACGGCCGGCGCCGCTCGCCGCGAGCGGCCTCAAGGGAGACGTGGCGCTGCTGCGCTTCCTCGTCGGGGGCCGGTACCGCTTCCTGGAAGACCGCGGCCTCGTCCGCGTCTGCGGCGCCATGCGGGCCCTGCTCTGCGTCTACGTCCTCTTCTTCTTCGCCCTTCCCGGCCTGCTCCTGCGCTGAACGGATCTGCCGCAAGCTCGCCCTGACGAGCGTCCCGCCCCGCGGGATATGCCGCGTACCCGCCCGGATATACCGCTTGCCCCGGTGGATATACCGCGTACCGTCTCGGATATGCCGCGTGCCCGCTTGGATGTGCCGCGAATCTGTCTGGATATACCGCATGCCCGCCTGGATATACCGCGTACCCGCCTTGATATGCCGCTTACCCGCTTGGATATACCGCGTACCCGCCTTGATATGCCGCTTACCCGCTTGGATATACCGCGTGCCCGTCCGGGTATGCCGCGTGCCCGCGTGGATATACCGCGTACCCGTGGGGGAATGCCGCGTACCCTTGCGGGTATGCGGCATATCCGCGAGGTCGGATTCTTCAGGAAACGGATTCGAGGGCAGGGACCGGCAATAGTGCCGTCGAGCCCGCCGGGCTCGCGGCACGCGCCGCAGCCGGCAGGGGGCGGAGCCCCCACTCGGGCTCCTTCGGGGGGATGTGGCTCATGGCGTGCTCGGCCATGGCCGTGATGGTGAGGCTCGGGTTGACTCCCAGGTTGCCCGGGATCATGGAGCCGTCCACCACGTAGAGGTTGTCGTAGCCGAAGACCCGGTTGCGGGCGTCGATCACCCCTTCGTCCGGAGTGGTGCCCATGTGGGCGCCGCCCAGGATGTGGGCGGTGGTCGGCACGTTCAGCACCACCTCGTTGATGGAGCTGGAGGGGAACCCGTCCGTCTGGCGGGCGATGTGCCGCGCGGCCTCGTTGGCGACCGGAATGTAGGCCGGGATCGGCGGCTGGCCCGGGTCGCGCTGGCTGGTGAGCCCCTTGCCGAAGGGCCAGAACCAGCGCCGCGCCCGCACCAGGCGGATGGAGTTGTCGAGGGTCTGCATCACCAGCACGATGGTCGAGCGCCTGGCCCAGCCCGCCGGGTTCAGGGTGCGCAGGAAGTCCGCGGGATGCCGCAGGCAGGTGCCGAGCCATTTGAGGGGCCGGCTGACGCGGGTGCCGCCGTCCACCAGCAGGGTGCCGAGGACGCTCATGACGTCCGAGCCCGTAGGATAGCGGACGACCTCGACGTAGGTGTCGGGATCGGGATGGAAGCCGCTGGCGATGGCGATGCCCCGCGAGTAGTCCACGTCGCCCGAGCGGGCGGTGGAGCCGCAGATGACCTCGCTGTTGGTGCGCACGTAGCTGCCGAGCGCGGGCGAGAGGCGGGGGAGGTTCCCCTCGTCCCGGCTCTTGAGGAGCAGGTTGACGGTGCCCAGGGCGCCGGCCGCGAGCACCACGCCGCGGGCGCGGAAGGTCCGGCGGCCCGGGAGGAGCTTGCCGGTGGAGCGCCTGGTGTGGACGAGCCAGCCGCCCCGGCCGTCCTCCTCGATCCCCGTCACCAGGGTCTCGGGCCGCACCTCCGCGCCGAGCTTCTCGGCGAACCAGAGATAGTTCTTGTCCAGCGTGTTCTTGGCGCCGTGCCGGCAGCCGACCATGCAACCGCCGCAGTAGGTGCAGGTGGAGCGCTCCGGCCCCTCGCCGCCGAAGAACGGATCGCCCACGGCCATTCCCGGCCGGTCGCCGAAGAGCACGGCGACCTCGGTCTGGCTGAAGGAGTCCTCCTTGCCCAGGCTGCGCGCGAACTTCTGGAGCGCGCGGTCGCCCTCCCAGAGATGGGGATTGGGAGTGACGCCGAGGATCCGCTTGGCCGTTTCGTAATGGGGAGCGAGCGCCCGCTGCCAGTCGATTCCCTTCGGCCAGGTGCCGCGCTGGAAGGCCTCGTCCTTGGGCACCAGCAGCGTGTTGGCGTAGACCAGCGAGCCGCCGCCCACGCCCGCGCCCGAGAGCACCAGCACATCGCGCAGCAGGGTCAGCCGCTGGATGCCGTAGCAGAAGAGGGCGGGGAGCCAGAGGAACTTCCGCACGTCCCAGTTGGTCTTCGGGAAGTCCTCCGACCGCCAGCGCCTGCCGGCTTCGAGCACCGTCACCTTGTAGCCCTTCTCCGCGAGCCGCAGCGCCGAAACGCTGCCGCCGAAGCCGGAGCCGATGATGAGGAAGTCCGTATCGTAGGAAGAAGAAGCTGCCATGGAGTCCTTTCATGCCGCTACGAGACGTAGTTTACGTCAGGTCGCGGCAAAGGGGTATCCTTGACGGTGTTCCTCGAACGGGTGAGACTGTCGGGCGTCTTGGAGCAAACGGACAACTCAGGATGGAGGCACGATGATTTCGACCTTCAAGGTGGAGGGTTTCAAGTCTCTCGCCGAGATTTCGGTCGAGCTGGGTGCCTTCAACGTCTTCATCGGCGCGAACGGCAGCGGCAAGAGCAACCTTCTCGAAGCGATCGGGGTCATGGGAGCGGCTTCGTTCGGTTCGGTCGAGGCCGAGACGCTCCGCTACCGCGGTGTCCGCCCCGGCGTGCCGGCGCTCTATAAGACTTCTTTCAAGAACCAGCGTTTGCGGCGTCTTATCACGCTGACGGCCTCCGTCGGAGACGTGACCTATCGTTTGGGTTTGGATAATCCGATCACGAGGCCGAGTTTCCGCTGGAGGATTTCTTCGGAGTCTCTCGCCGAGGGAGACCGGCCGGTCGTAACCCGTAGCCCCAATGGCTGCAGGCTCTACGACCCCAGCGGCGGCATCGAACGGATCAAGCCGGACCCGGACCAGACCGTCGCGAGGCTCGCCCTCGCGCGCCGCGACAATGCGCTGCAAGCCAAGGGGCTGATGGACGACCTGGTGAACTTCGCCATCTATGCTCCGACCACACCCGTCCTGCGGGGCATCGCGTCGGAGGACGTATCCCGCGATCCCCTCGGACTGAATGGGGGAGGTCTGCCGGAGACGATCAAGCATCTGGTGGACCGTTCGGCCGGCACCTTGGGGCCCTTCGACCTGGACGAGGTCTGGGAGATGATCGAGTGGGCCGAGAACATGTCCGCCGTCCCGGCGCCCCAGGCCTCCGTCTCGCCAGCCGTCAAGACGACTCCGACCGTCCTCCGGTTCACGGACCGGTACATGCGTGCCGAGCGGAACACGCTCTCCGCCTATGACGCGAGCGAGGGAGCTCTCTACGTGCTGTTCATGCTGGCTCTCGTGAGCCATGAGCGGGCTCCGCGGGTGTTTGCCGTGGACAACTTCGACCAGGCTCTCCATCCCCGGCTGGCCCAGGCTTTGACGCGGCTCTTGTCGGATCAAGTCGTCCGGGACGGAACGCGGCAGGTGCTCGCGACGACCCACAACCCCCTGGTGCTCGACGGCCTCGACCTGACCAACCCTGCCATCCGGCTCTTCGCGGTAGACCGGAACACGGCGGGAGTGACCCAGGTCCGGCGGATCGAGGTCACACGGGAGCTCCTCGCGGAAGCTGACAACGGGCTCAGCCTCTCCCGCCTCTGGGCCATGGGACGCCTCGGGGGCGTCCCGCGGTTGCTTTAGATGATCCGTGTGGGGATCGTCGCCGAGGGCCCGTCCGATTGGATGGCTCTCGAAGAGCTGATGAAAGCGGTCCATCCGGACATCGAGTTTGTACGTCTCCGTCCTGACATGACGCTGGCTTCCCGCTCTGCTCACGGGTGGACGGGAGTCCGGGCTTGGTGCCGGCAGGAGGGGGCCCGTCTGGAAACGCTCCTTTCCGGAGTCGTGGGCTCTCCGATCCACCTCCTGGTCATCCATGTCGACTGCTCGATGGCCCACAATGTCAGCGCCTTGCATCCGTGCCCTCCAGCCCGTGATACCGCCGACGCTCTCCGGAAAGTCCTCATCCAAGACTGGCTGGGCCTCCCTTCCCTCCCGGGATTCGTCGTCCTGGCGACTCCCTCGCGGACCATCGACGCCTGGGTCGTGGCGGCTCTGGAGCCGCCATATGAGGGGAGCGTTCCGCTGGAATGCGACGATGACGCCGAAAGAGGGCTGCTACGGAGAGGGTGCCGTTTGAGGGACGGCGAGGTCAAGAAGCCGGCCGCGAAGTACCAGCCTCTCGCGGAGAGCATGGCGCAGGCTCTCGACCACGTCTGTGTGGTCTGTACGGAGGCCGCGCGTTTCCGGGAAGAATTTGCTGCCGCTTCCCGATCGATGGCGGAAGAGTGAGCCTCCCCGACGCCGAGCCGGACGAGTCCGTACACTCCTCCTGAAGCTCTTAAGATTTCTGGAGGCTGACATGCCACTCGCTTCTCGTTTCCGGCTCGGAGCGGTCCTCGCAACCCTCTATTCAGCCCTGGCCTTCCTCCCGTCCGCCCACGCGGGCCTGAACCGCTGGACGCCCATCGGTCCCTCGGCGGCTTATGGGATCACGCGGATCACGGCCGATCCCCACGATCCGGCGGTCCTCTATGCCGAGACCCTGGATTCCAGCATCTGGCGGAGCGGGGACGGCGGCGCCACCTGGGCCTCTGTCGACGCGGGGCTCACGGACGGGGTCTTCGCCCTGGCGGTGGATGCCGCGGGCGTCCTCTACGCCGTCACCGGACCTGCTTTTTCCGGCGGCAACACGTTCTGGAGGAGCGACGACGGCGGGGGCTCCTGGAGCAAGCTGCGCGAGAGGGCGCCGATCACCGACTCGGCGCTGATCTCGCTGACCGCCGATCCGGACGCCGCGGGGACCCTGTACTGGCTGAGCAACCTGGGGCTCTCGAAGACCACGGACGGCGGCCTGGCCTGGAGCTGCGCCCCGGTCGTCGACTGCGGGGCGCCGAATCGGAACGTCACGGCCTTCGCCGCCGATCCGGCGAGCTCGAACAGGCTCTACGCGATCAACGACCTCCAGGTCCTCTTCGGGTCGGTGGACGGCGGGGCCTCCTGGATGGAGATCTCGACGGGGCTCCAGGTGTTCGACCACAAGGGCGTGGACCGGCTCGCCGTCTCCCCCTCGAGCTCGGACGTGCTCTATGCCTGGGGTACCCAGGTGGGGCAGTCCGGCGTCGCCTATCCCTGCTTCGCGCGCAGCGACGACGGCGGCCGGACCTGGAAGGGCCTGCTGCCCGGCGCCCGGTGCGGCGGCCTGAACGTCGACCCGGAGGATGGCCGGACCCTGCGCATCCTGGTGGGGCCGGAGCGCCGGCTCTGGACCTCCCGCGACGGCGGCGAGACCTGGGACGAAGGCGCGCCCGCGCCCGCGCTCGGCCAGGTCCTCCCCGATCCCGCGGACCCGGCGGCGCTCTTCCTCGCGGGGACCGATGGCCTGTTCCGCAGCGCGGACGGCGGCGGTCACTGGTCGCGCTGGGCCCGGCTGGGCTTCAACGACAGCGGGATCCGGGTCCTTCTCGGCAGCACCGAGGCGTCCGGCGTCCTCTACGCCAGCCTCGGCTCGACATTGCCGGCGCCACCGCCCCCGGACGCCCTGCCGCGGTTGCTCCAGAAGTCCACCGACGCGGGCCGGACCTGGACGGAGCTGCCGGTCGCGGGCGTCGGGGCGCTGGCGATCGATCCCCGCGATCCCCGGCACCTCTACGCCGTGAGCGAGCTGATCGAAACCCCCGGCCGGGTGAACCGCGTCTACGAGAGCGCCGACGGCGGGCTCACCTGGCAGCTCGCGGCCACCCAGCCGTTCGTCGCCTACACCCGGTTCGGCACGCCTCGCGTCGTCGGCCTCCTGGTCCATCCTCTCGACGGCCGCATCGTCTACGCCGCCACCGAGGGTGGCGGGGTGTACCGCAGCGCCGACCGCGGGCGCACCTGGCGCTACGCGAACCAGGGGCTGCCTGTCCGCACCCGGTGCGGCACCTCGTTCTGCCCGGGCAACGGGGCCAGCGAGCTCCTCCAGGGCCGGGATCCCAGGACGCTCTACGTCCTCTTCCAGGGCATTTTCTACCGCAGCACCGATGGGGGAGCGAAGTGGTCCCAGCTCGGCCAGGGCCTTCCCAAGGGCGTTGTCGATGCCCTCGCCCTGGATCCCTCCGGCGCCCTCTACGCCGCCGGGAGCATTTTCTTGAGCAACGGGGGTTTCGTCAGGGTGGTCTTCAAGAGCACGGACCAGGGACGCCGCTGGAACCGCGTCAAGGAGTTTCCCTCGCCCGTGCGGGACCTGGCGGCGAACCGCTCCGGCGTCTACGCCGCCACGGCGGGGGACGGCGTCTTCCGCAGCACGGACGGGGGGCGCACCTGGGTCGGCATCTCCGAGGGGCTGCCGGTCCGCGACACGACGCTGCTCGCTCCGGACCCCCTGGTGCCGGCCCGGATCCAGGTCGCCACGCCGAGGAACGGCGCGTGGCAGGCGCGGTTCACGGCCGGCGGGGTGTAGTCTTGAGCCGGAGAGACCTCGAGGGAGGTCCTAAAAGGGGGCAACGATGACCAGGATTTCGCGGGCTTTCTGGATTACGGCGGCGCTCGGCGTGGCGGTCTTTGGGGCGGCCCAGGCCCAGAGGGTGTCGGAAGAGGCCGAGACGAACCGCCGCGGCGGCGATTACAACTCGTTTGAGGTGCGCGACTTGCGGGAATGCCAGCGGGCCTGCGAGCGGGAGGACCGCTGCCAGGCCTACACCTATTACGAGCTGGAGACGAAGTGCTTCCTGAAGGACCGGGTGCCGGGGGCGGAGAAAACGCGGTACCAGACCTCCGGCGTCAAGGAGCGCCGCGACGGCGGGGGTTATTCAGGGGGCGGCGGCGGATACGGCCGGCTCTCCGAGGAGGAGGGCGTCGATTACCCCGGCGGCGATTACTCGAGCTTCCGCGCCGAAGACCTGGAGGATTGCCAATCCTCGTGCCGGCGGGACCGCAGGTGCGAGGGCTACACCTACTATGAGACCGACGATCGGTGCTACCTCAAGGAGCGGATCGGCCGCGGCAAGCGGAACGACAAGACGGTCTCCGGCGTCAAGGGCGGCGGCCGGCCGTCCTATCCGGGCTCGGGGGGCGGACGGCTGTCGGAAGAGAACGGGCAGGACTACAAGGGCGGCGACTACGACAACTTCCGCTCCCGCGACCTCTCCGCCTGCCAGGACGAGTGCCGCCGCGAGAACCGGTGCGTCGCCTACACGTACTATCCCAGGACCGGCGCCTGCTATCTGAAGGACCGGCTCGGCAACCTGGAGCGCAACAAGGAATCGATCACCGGCCGTAAGCGCCGCTGACGGTCTCGGAATCAGCAAGGGGTGGGAGGGGAGCGAAATTTCATCGAGGAGCCACTGAATGTCTTTCTCCCGCCTTCGGATCACTCTTGCCGTCCTCTTTCTCGCCCTGGCGTCCCTCCGGGGCGCCGAGGCGGGCCTGAACCGCTGGACCCCGATCGGCCCCTCCGCCAGCTTCCTCATCACGGAGATCGCGGCCGACCCGCACGATCCCGCGATCCTCTACGCGAAGACTTTCAACACGGGGGTCTGGAGGAGCGGGGACGGCGGCGACTCCTGGGTTTCGATCACCGAGGGCCTGCCCGGGTTCGTGAACGGCTTCGCGGTGGACGCGGTCGCGCCGGGCGTCCTCTACGTCACCGTCGAAAATCTCGCCAACGGAGCGCTCGCGGTCTGGTCCAGCGCCGACCGCGGAGATACCTGGACCCGGGTCTTCCAGGGACCGCCGACCGGCGGCATCGCGCGGGTCGACCTGGTCGTGGATCCCTTCGTCAGCGGCACCCTCTACCAGATCGCCGACGGGCAGGTCTCGAAGAGCACCGACGGCGGCCGGACGTGGTCGTGCTTTTCGGTCTTCTTTCCGACGTGCTCGGGACCGCGGCTGATCGTCACCGGCTTCACCGTCGATCCGCAAAGCTCGGAGAGGCTCTACGCCACCAACAACCTCGGGCTCCTCTACATGTCGACCGACGGCGGGGTTTCCTGGACGGACGGCGCCCGGATCCAGCCGCTGTTCGGCGCCCCCGTGAACCGGCTCGCCGTATCGCCCACGGACCCGGAGATCGTCTACGCCTGGCTGGCCGGAGGAGGATCGGCGGGCGACCGCCGGCCCTGCTTCGCCCGCAGCGACGACCGCGGCGAGAGCTGGAGCCCCGCCACGCTCGCCGACGTCGAGTGCGGCGAACTCTCCGTGGACCCCGAGGACGGCCAGATCCTGCGGATCCTGGTCGGACCGGAGCACAGTCTCTGGACCTCCCGCGATGGCGGCGAGACCTGGACGCAGGGTCGTCCCGCGCCCGATCTCGGCAAGATCCAGCCCGATCCGGCGCACCCGGGGACGCTCCTGCTCGCGGGTTCAGACGGCCTGTTCCGCAGCCAGGACGAGGGCGCCCACTGGTCGCGGTGGGGCCGCCGGGGCTTCAACAACACGGGCCTGCGGGTCCTCCTCGGCAGCGCCGAAGCGCCGGGGGTGCTCTATGCCAGCCTCTCCTCGCAGCCGCAAGCGGCCCTGGCGACGAATTTCGAGCCCCTGTCCCGGCCCCTCCAGAAGTCCGCGGACGCGGGCGGGACCTGGACGGAGCTGCCCCTGCGCGGCGTGGCGGCGCTCGCCATCGATCCCCGCGATGCCCGGCACCTCTACGCCATCAACGACCTGTTCGACAACGGCCGTCTCACCTCCCGCGTCCACGAGAGCGCCGACGGCGGGCTCTCCTGGCGGCTGGTCAAGGAGCGGCCGTTCACCGGCTTCACTTCGATCAACGCGCCGCCGCTCGTCACCGGCCTGGTGGTCGATCCCCTGGACAGCCGCGTCCTCTTCGCTTCGACGAGCTTGGGCAGCGGCCTGTTCCGCAGTGCCGACGGCGGGAGAACCTGGAGCTTCGTGACCCGGGGCCTGCCCGTCCGCACCCGGTGCGGTCCCTCGGGCTGCCCCGTCAACGCCACCAGCGACGTCGTCTTCGACCGCAATCCCAGGATCCTCTACGTGATTTTCGACGGCGTCGTGTACCGGAGCGCCGACCGGGGGGAGAGCTGGGGAAGGGCGGATAGCAGCCTGCCGCCCACCATCGTGGCCCTGGCCGCGGACCCGGAGCGCTCCGGCGTCCTCTACGCGGCCGGCGCCATCCCCACGACCTCGGCGGGATTCGTCAGCGCCGTCTTCCGGAGCGTGGACCGTGGACGCCATTGGGCCCGAGCGGCGGCGTTCGCCTCGCCCGTCCTGGACCTGACGGTCAGCCGCGCCGGCGTCTACGCCGCCACGGCGAAGGACGGCGTCTACCACAGCACCGTGCCGGGCAACTGGGTTTCCTACATCGTCGGCCTGCCGGGGGGGAGCGCGAACCTGCTGGCCTACGACCCGCTCGTGCCCGCCCGGGTCTACGCGGGGACGCCGCAAAACGGCGCGTACGTGGCCCGGCTGGTGAATCCGTAAAGCTACGGTAGGGGGGCGGGTTCCTCCACCTGGGGCGGGGGCGGGTAGGCCAGGGGGAGGTTAGGAGGGGGCGCCGCGGTGAGGCAACACGTCTGACTCGGGGCTGTCCTCTGCAACGTCTGCCTCAACCGGAACGCCCCCTCCTGGCCTCCCCCGGGCCAACCCACCCCCACACCCGGGGGAGGAACCTTCTCCGAGACGGCCCATTCCAGTTTTCATCCCCTACATCTCGTGGGCCCGCATCGCCACCATCGCCTCCACCAGCCCCTCGTACCCCGGGCGCGTCGCCTCGGCCATGGGCTCGACTCCGTGCCGGCGCAGCTCGGCGCTGGTGACCGGGCCGATGGAGGCGGCCCGCAGCTCGTCACGCCGCCGTTCCCAGTCGGCGCCGAGCAGCTCCGCGAAGTGCTGCACGATGCGCGGGCTGGTGAACGTCACCCAGCCCAGGGGTGAGCTGGCGAACAGCTCCGCCGCCCGCCTCGCGGCGCCGGGAGGCAGCCGCTTGTCGTAGGCCACGATGGCGACGGCCTCGGCCCCCGCCGCGTTCAGCCCGTCCTGCAGGATGGGGCGGGCGTCGGCCGCCTGGGGCAGGAGCACGCGCCGCCGCCGGCCCACGAGCGGGGCGAGGTCGGCCAGGAGGGACTCGGCGTCGGCCTTGCGCGACGTCAGGTGAGGCTCGATCTCCCAGGCCTGCAGCGCTTCCGCGGTGGCCGGCCCGACGACGGCGACCCGCAGCCGGGCGGGGAAGGAGCCGCCCGTGTGGGGCAGGAAGGCCTCGACCGCGTTGACGGACGTGAAGACGACCCAGTCGTAGAGGGCCAGCTCGGTGGCCGCCCGCTCCAGCGCCCGCGGATCGGCCGGCGGCACCACCTCCAGCAGGGAGAGCAGCTCGACGGCGGCGCCCGCTCGTTCGAACGCGGCGATCAGACCTTGGGCCTGGTGCTCGGCCCGGGTAACGACGACCCGGACGCCGCCCAGGGGTTTCACCCCCGCAGCCTCGCCAGGATCTCGCCGGCCCCGTTCGCCCGCATCGCGGCCACGCAGGCGTCGGCCAGCTCCTCCGGATGCTCTCCCACCGCTTCCCCGTGGGCGGAATGGCGGCCGTCCGGCGTCGCCAGCAGGGCGGTGAGGCGGAGCGCGCCGTTGCCGCCCTCCGGCCGCGCCCAGGCGGCGAGGGGAAGGGTGCAGTCGCCGCCGAAGGCCGCCACGACGCGGCGCTCCGCCAGGGCGGCCCGGCGGCTCGGCGCGTGGTCGAGGGCGCGGCAGAGCTCGTCCGCCAAGCCTCCCGCCCGCACTTCCAGGGCCAGCGTGCCCTGGCCCGGCGCGGGGATCAGGATGTCGGCCGCGATGGGGTGGGCGGGCACGTCCCCCAGAGAGGCTTTGCCCAGGCGCTGGAGGCCCGCGCCGGCGAGCACGACGCCGCCGGCTCCGCTCTCGCGCCACTTGCGCAGGCGGGTGTCGACGTTGCCGCGGATCGGCTCCACCCGCAGGTCCGGCCGGCGCATGAGGATCTGGGCCCGGCGCCGCAGGGCGCCCGTGAGCACCACGGCGCCCTCGGGCAGGCCGTCGAGGTCCGAGGCCAGCGTGCTCACCAGCACGTCCCGCGGATCGGCCCGCTCGGGGTGGGCCGCCACGACGAGCCCCTCGGGGAGGCGGACGGGCAGGTCCTTCAGGCTGTGCACGGCGAGGTCGAGCGAGCCGTCGAGCAGGCCGCTCTCCAGCTCCTCGGTGAAGAGCCCCTTGCCGCCGTGCAGCGAGAGGTCGCCGGTCACGATGTCCCCCTGGGTGACGATGGGCACCAGCTCCACGGCGAGCCCCGGGTGGGCCGCCTCCAGGGCGCGGGCCATCATGCCGGACTGCGCCAGGGCCAGCGCGCTCCGCCGGGTCCCCAGGCGGAGGACGGCAGTCCTTGCTGGATCCATCATGGGGCCCATCGCGGGATCAATCGCTCTCGTCGTCATCCAGGCGGAACAGCTCGCGGACCAGATCGAGCCGGGAGAGGTCCCCGGCGCCGTCTTTCGAGCGCAGGCGCGCGCTCGGATGATGAAGGATCTTGCGCACCAGCGAGCGGGTCAGCCGCTCCAGCTCCTCGTGCGTTTCGGCGGGGAAGTGGGCGAGGGCCTCGGCCAGCTCCTGCCGGCGGATCTTCTCCGCCTGCTTCTGCATCCGCGCCACCAGCGGCTCGGCGTCGAGGCCGCGGATCCAGGAACGGAAGTGCGTCAGCTCCTGGTCGATGATCTCCTCGACCCGGGGGACCTCCTCCTTGCGGAGCTTCAGGTTCCTCTGGATCAGGTTGTCCAGCGAGTCGATGGTGTGGAGGAAGACGTTGCCGAGCCGGCCGGCGGCGGGCTCGACGTTGCGCGGCACGCCGAGGTCCACCACCAGCAGCGGCCGGGTGGGCCGGGAGCCCATCGCCTCCTTGATGTGGCGGCGGGTCAGCACCGGCTCGTCGGCGCCCGTCGAGACGATCACCACGTCGGCCGTGCGCAGCGCCGCGATGCGCTCGTCGAAGGGCAGGATCTCGGCGCTGGGGAACTCCTCCTGGAACTGCTGCGCCCGCTCCAGGCTGCGGTTGGCCACCCGCAGCTCGCGGGCGCCGCGCTCGACCACCGGCCGCGCCACCGAGCGGGCGATCTCGCCGGCGCCGATGAGCAGCACCTGGCACTCCTCGAGGCCGCTGAAGATGTTCCGCGCCAGCTCGACCGTGGCGTAGCCCAGGGAGACCGCGCCGGCCGAGATCGCCGTCTCCTGGCGCGCCCGCCGGCCCGCGGCGGTGGCGCTGCGCAGCAGGCGCTTGAGCACGGGCCCCTCGGCGCCCACCGCCTCGGCCAGGGTGGAGGCCTGCTTGACCTGCCCCAGGATCTCCGGCTCGCCGAGCACCATCGATTCGAGCCCGCTGGCGACTCCCAGCAGGTGGCGGGCCACCTCGCCGTTGCGCTTGACGTACAGCCGGCCCGGCCGCTCCATCTCCGGCACCCGCCGCAGGAAGACCAGCTCCAGCGCGGCGCGGTAGGCGGCCTCGTCGTCCCGCGGCTGGATGTAGATCTCCGTCCGGTTGCAGGTGGAGAGCAGGAAGGCCTCGGCCACCTCGGAGCGGGCGAGGAGGTGCACCAGCATCTCCTCCACCTCCTCCTTCTTGTAGGCCACCTTCTCCCGCAGCTCGATGGGCGAGAAGCGGTAGTCCGTGCCGACCAGGAGAAGCGGCGGGTCGGACGTCGCGGTGCCGGGGGGGCCGAGCCGTGAGGCGCTCATGGGCTACAGGAACCCGTGGAAGTCGGTGAAGAAGAAGTTGACCGCCATCAGCGAGAACAGGATGGCCCCGAACCCCGCCAGGCTGGCGAGCGCCGTCTGGCGCCCCTGCCAGCGGCGCAGGCGGCGGAGCAGCAGGGCCGCGGCGTAGAGCACCCAGGTGGCGAAGGTGATCAGGATCTTCGGGTCGTGCAGCCAGGCGTCCTGGTAGAGCCGCTGCGCCCACACCGCCCCGGTCACCACCGCCCCCGTCAGCGCGACGAACCCGGCGAAGAGCGCGCCCAGCATCATCTTCTCCAGCACCTCGAGCGGCGGCAGCTTGCCGTAGAAAGTGGAGAAGCGCCCCGCCTTCAGGTCGCGGTAGAGCTGCAGGAAGAGGAAGGCATAGCCGGCGCCTACCACGAACCCGGCGTAGCCGAGCAGGGCGAGCGACACGTGCACGGCGAAGAACGGGTCGTGGAAGATCGCCCGGTCCGGCGGGTTCGGCCGCGTCAGCACCGAGGAGAGGAGCTGGAAGAAGAACACCAGCGCCACCAGCCAGAAGCCCGTCGAGCGGGCCCGGCCGTGCCACTCCACGAAGACGTAGATCACCGCCACCGAGAAGGCGACGATGGACAGGGCCTGGGACACGGTGGCGGCCGGGAACTGCCGCCAGTGGAGGGTCAAGGCCGCCAGATACGCCAGGTGGAACAGCACCGTACCGCGCAGGGCGGGGGTGGCGGCGCGCTCGGCCACCGGATGGGAGGAGAAGAACAGGAATCCGTAGGCGATCGCCACCAGCAGGTAGGCGAGCGGCAGGAGAACGGTGGCGACGTCGATAAAGCTTTGCAAGGGCTGGAGGCTCCGGGGGCCAATGCTAGCACCTTCTTGCCCGCCCTCCCATCCTCTGCTAAGGTCGCCGCGGACTTTAGGCAGAGGGTGTAGATCCAAAGAAATCAGTCCTTTGTAGGGGAGCGTGGACCGGCCATGGCCAACGTCGTCATCATCGGAATGCAGTGGGGGGACGAGGGGAAGGGGAAGATCGTGGATCTCCTCTGCCCGGCCTTCGACGGGGTCGTGCGCTACCAGGGCGGCCACAACGCCGGCCACACGGTCAAGTTCCGCGACCGGCACTTCTCCCTGCAGCTCATCCCTTCCGGCATCCTGCACCCGGACATGGTCTGCGTGCTGGGCAACGGCATGGTGGTGGCGCCCGACGCGATGCTCTCCGAGCTCGCCCGCCTCTACGAGGCCGGGGTGCGCTTCGACGGCCGGCTGTTCGTCTCCAACCGCGCCCACGTCCTGCTGCCCTGCCATGCCACGCTGGACAAGGCGCGGGAAGAGTCCCGCGGCGCCGGCCGCATCGGCACCACGTCCCGGGGCATCGGCCCCGCCTACGAGAGCAAGGCCTCCCGCTACGGCCTGCGGATGGTCGACCTCTTCGCTCCCGACCTCGAGGACCGCCTGCGCGTGCTGCTCTCGCGCATCCAGGTCGAGCTCACCAGCCTGACGGGCGAGACGCTCCAGCCGCCCGCCGTCTACGGCGACATGTGCCGCGAGTGGGGCGAGCGTCTGAAGCCCAGCCTGCGCGACACCGAGCAGCTCCTGAACGGCTGGATCCGGGAAGGCAAGAGCCTTCTCTTCGAAGGCGCCCAGGGGGCACTGCTGGACATCGACCACGGCACCTATCCCTTCGTCACCAGCTCCAGCTCGACGACCGGCGGCGCCTGCATCGGCACGGGCGTGCCGCCGACGAAGATCGACGGCGCCCTCGGCGTGCTCAAGGCCTACACCACCCGGGTGGGGGGAGGCCCCTTCCCGAGCGAGCTGACGGAGGCGACGGGCGAGTTCCTGCGCACCCGCGGCAACGAGTTCGGCACCGTCACCGGCCGTCCGCGCCGCTGCGGCTGGCTGGACACGGTGGCCGCCCGCTACGGCCAGCTCCTCAACGGCGTCAGCACCGTCGCCCTGACCAAGCTCGACGTCCTCGACGATTTCGACGAGATCCCCGTCTGCACCTCCTACAAGCTCCACGGCGACACCGTCCGCGACTTCCCGCCGGACCGCCGCTCGCTGGAGACGGCCGAGCCCATCCTGCGCACCTTCAAAGGCTGGAAGCGCTCGACCGTCGGCATCACCGAGTGGCGGGACCTGCCCCAGGAAGCCCGCGACTACATCGACTTCATCGAAGAAGAGATCGAGGCCCCCGTCACCCTCGTCTCCACCGGCCCCCGCCGCGAGGAGACGATCGTCCGCGACCACGCCGACCTCGAGCGGCTCACCTCGGGCCGGCTGGGCCGGGTGCTCGAACAGCGCTGATCAGCGTTTGCCCGGCGCAATCGGGCGGAAACCCAGGATCTTGACCTGCGTGCGGCTGTGGAAGGTGGGGAAGCCGTCCTTGTCGCGCAGGATCGACGACACCGAGTACTTGAGGGTGCCGCCGGCGGCGGAGGTTCCCGGCTGCCATTCCCACTCGGGGAGCCAGGCGCCGATCTCCGTCACGTGCTCGTCGCCGCAGACATAGGCGAGGTCCCAGCCGGCGAGCACGGGGATGGCGAACTGGAAGGGCACGGACTCGACGATCGTCTCCGCGGTCCGGACCTGGCCATCGGGTATGCCGGAGCAGCCGGAGAGGAACGAGGAGTCTTCGCGGGGCGCCACGGTGAAGGGAGGATTGACGATCCCGACGTCGCGCCCGCCCAGCCCCGTGACGATCTCCAGGATGAGCTGGCTGCGGTCCAGGTCGTTGTCCTTCATGAAGCCCGTCGTCTCCCAGCTCACGAAGCCCGTGCCCACCGACGTCGTGGGAGAAGCGACGTTGAAGTTGCCGTACTCCTTGCCGCCCTCGACGCAGACCTCGCCGCCGTCGTTGTTGTAGGCGAGCTGCAGGAGATGATGATCGGTGCTGTGGTCATCCGCCCACATGGCAGCGAAGCCGCGCGGCAGCACGGCGACCTCCTCCAGTCCGGCGAAGGCCTTGTTGAAGAGGAATCCGGCCAGGGGGCGTAGGGACGTGCCGTGCGTCCAGGCCCGGTCCCGGAAGGCGTGGCCCGTGTCGCCGTGGTCGACTTCGGCGAGCAATTGCTGGGAGTTCCAGGCAACGGCCGTGTAGGTGTAGCACCACTCGAAGCTGTCGTCGAAGTTGTGGTCGGAGAGAATGCCGGCCGCTTCCCACGTGAGCAGCCCCGGGTTGACGACGATCTCGCCGATCGCCGTGCCCAGCCCCTTCACGTGATGGTCCGAGTCAAGGTAGCGCAGGCGATAGCCGTTGGAGATGACGGTGCCGCGGTCGAGGTCTCTCGGCAGCGGCAGCTCTTCCTGGACGAGCAGGGGGGTATGTTCGCCGCCCGAGGGATCGGCCCGGGCGCAGGTCTCGCCGTGGAAGACGGAGAGCAGGCCGGGGGACTCATAGATCAGCCTCCGGCTGGCGGATGTCGGTTCAACCACCGCGAGGTCGTCGTGGAAGGGGAGCAGGTCGTCGGGGTTCGAGAGGCCGCTGGGGTTGAAGCTGCAGGCCGGGGTCATGAGGCCGAGGACGAGCAGGGCGAGCGCATGGCCCAGGGCCGGCCGGGCCGTAATTCGTCGGAAAAGTCTCTTCATTGGCATGGTTCTCTCCTTTGTGATGGGAGAGAGGCGGAAAATCGCCCCGCAAGGGGCCATGACGAGCCCCGGGACCGAGCCGGAGTCCTTATTTGGGCGCGGCGGGCGCCGGCGGCAGCGGGGTCCGCGAGTAGAGGCCAACGGGGTGGCCGGATGGATCGGCGACCAGGGCGATGGCTCCGATGCCGTCCGGCAGGTTGAAGGGGAATCCCTCCGGGATGGTTCCCCCCAGCTCCTTCGCCTTCTTGCAACTGGCCGGCAGGTCGGTCACCTGGACATAGACCACGCCGTTGAACGGGGTGATCTTGCCGTCCGCGACGCGGAGGGTCCCGATCGCCGTGCCACCCGCGACGATCTCCGCCGCCTGATCGGTGCCCTGGACCGCGGTGAACTGCCAGTCGAAGAGCTTCCCGTAGAACTCCTTGGCCTGCGCCAGGTTGGTCGTGGTGATGTCGAACCAGGCGATGCGGCCCGCTCCGACATCCGCCGGCAGAGGCTTGGGAGTGGCTCCCTGGAGCCCGCCGGTCACGAGAGCCGAGGCCAGGACCATCGCCGACATCGCCAAAAGCGCGTTTCGCATCGCTGTTCTCCTGATTCAGGTTGTGGGGTGGGGAAGCAACGCCCGCGGAGCGTATCTTGTTGAATCCAATGGTGGGCCGTCAGAGACTCGAACTCTGGACCCGCGGATTAAAAGTCCGCTGCTCTACCAACTGAGCTAACGGCCCCCAAGCGGGGGAGTATAGCGGAACAGGGCGGCTCCCGGGGAGACCGGCGGCTCGGCCGACTCGCCCGTGTCCTTCAGCCTTATGAGAAACTAAGGGCACCGATGAAGGCCACATGGCTGCACGTTTCCGACTTCCACATCCGTGCCGGGGATTCCTACGACCGGAACGTCGTGCTGCGCGCACTGGTCGCGTCCGTAAAGGAGCGCCGCGAGCGTGGCGATGCACCGGACCTGATCTTCGCGACCGGAGATATCGCCCATTCCGGAAAAGAGGCTGAATACGACCTCGCTACGGCATTCTTCGACGATCTGATCGAAGCCGCAGGTCTAGAGCGCCGGTACCTTTTCGTAATCCCGGGAAACCACGACGTCGATCGGGATCTGGGCGTAGGTCTGGCGAGGACCCTGGAGACTCGAGAACAGTCTGACGCCTATTTCGATCCGCGAGTCCCAAAGATTCACCTCACGCAGAAGCTCGGCGCGTTTCGACACTGGTACAACCGCTACTTCGAAGGCATCCGGGAGTTGCCGGCAGATTCTACTTGCGGTCCGGTTGAAGTCATCGAGATTCGCGGTTACAAGATCGGGGTCCTGCCTTTGAACACGGCACTGTTCTGCCAAGACGACAACGATCATGCCAAGCTCTGCGTTGGACGCCGGTGCCTCGACACGGGAATCACGGCTCTGCACAAGTTGGACGCCCATTTTAATGTTGCATTGCTGCACCATCCGCTGGAGTGGCTGAGCGACATCGAGCGAGCAAACATTAAGGCCAGCCTTCAGGAGAATGTCGACGTCCTCTTGCGCGGTCATCTTCACGAAACCGATGTGGAGAGCGTCGTCTCCGCGAATGGCGCGGCCTTGCACATCGCGGCCGGTGCGGCCTACCAGACCCGGAAGTGGCCCAACCGGGCGATCTACGCCACTTTGGAAGACCAGCGCCTCAGGATCTTTCCCATTCGGTATGAAGATCAGCCGCGAGAGGTCTGGACCGTAGATCCAAGTGTCTTTCCCTCGGAGCCGGGCTACGAGAAGCGCTTCCTGGTACCGCGATTCGCCAAGCCGGGAGTGGAGAAGAGCGCCGCCTGGCTCGTCAAGCCGCCCGAGCCCGCGGTACTGCCGCGCTTCCGAAGCAACATTCCTTCACGTCGCGGCCTGTCCTTGGTGGGCCGAGACGCTCTGCTCGAAAAGATAGAGGCTGCCTTCGACGATCCGTCAGGCGACCGTGTCCTGATTCTCCACGGACCACCGGGCGTGGGGAAAAGCGAGTTGGCCCGAGAGTTCGCGCGACTCCAGCGGAACCGCTATCCAGGCGGGACTTTCTTCATCGATGCGGGGAGCGGGGCGGCGCTCGTGGATCTGGTAAGGATCGGCGTCAACGTTCTCAACCTCGACTTCCCCTTCGATCTTTCTCTTCAGGATAAGTGCGAGCAAACGCTCCTAACCCTCGGCGTCACGCCCGTGCTGTTGGTCTATGACAATGTCCTTTCGAGCGAATCCGTACAGCCTTGGCTTCCGCCGGCCGGCATGCCATGTCACGTCCTTATCACCACGGTCTCCGAACGATGGGGTGCCGGATGGTCATGCCTGGCCGTCGAGCCTCTCTCCAATGACACATCTTTGGACCTCATCGAAAAACTTGCGGGGTCGGAGGTACTGAGTCGGTACGGGCAAGCTCTCGCCACGCTTTCGGGCGGTTTGCCTATGCAGATTTGCCCAGCAGCGGCGACGCTTGCCTACGAGGCACGCCGTGGCCGCCTCGATTCCGTCAAGCTGTCCATAGCCCCGGAAGCGCGTCAGAGCTTTGGCCTGGTCTACGAGCGCCTGGAGCCTACCGTGCACCTACTGCTCCATGCCGCTGCTTTCCTCAACGGCCAACGCATCTCGGGTCAGGAACTGTATCGGCAACTCGAGACGGCCTGTAGTTGGAGCGAGGAAGAATTCCAGGGCTCGTTGGATGTCTGCCTGGACCTGCACTTGCTTGAAGGCGGCGTGGAGCTTCAGATGCATCAACTGCTCTCGGCGTTCCTGCTTGGCGCTCCTTTATCAGCCGAGAACGTCGCGAAATTGGAACAGGTTCGGAGTGTGCAGAAGCGACATCTGGTAGAAGTAGCGCAGGCCCTCGCTGTTAACCCCGCCAGCGCCGAATTGGCTGCGGCGCTGATCATGTTTCCTCTTACTCTTGCGAGTTGGGAGGATACGTCGCTTGGGATCTCAATCCAGGACGGGGAGGCACTTGGCGACGCTCTTGTGGAGATTGGGAAGTATGAGGAGGCGCGTCCCTGGTACGAGCGCGCGGTCAAGGCTAAGCAGCAGGGTGACTCTGACGATCAGGTCGATCACCAAAGCCTTGGCCTTAGCCTATATCAGGTGGGCTTCTGCCTATCAAGCATAGGGAAGTTCGAGGAGGCGCGTCCGTGGTACGAGCGCGCGGTCGAGTCCAAGCAGCGGGGCGACGTCCACGGTCAGGTTGATCACAATAGCCTTGGGAGTAGCCTGAACCAGGTGGGCTTCTGTTTATCGGGAGAAGGGAGATTCGAGGAGGCGCGTCCGTGGTATGAGCGCGCGGTTGAGGCCAAGCAGCAGGGCGACGTCCACGGTCGAGTCGATCACGATAATTTGGGCGCTAGCCTGTACCAGGTGGGCTTCGGCCTGTCGGACATCGGGCAGTTCGATAAGGCGCGTGCGTGGTTCGAGCGGGCGGTCGAGTCCTTGCAGCAAGGCGACGGTCACGGTCGAGTCGATCACGAGAGCCTGGGCCGAAGCCTGCATGAGGTGGGCTTCTGTCTATCGAGCGTAGGGCAGTTCGAGGAGGCGCGTGCGTGGTACGAACGGGCGGTAGAGGCCAAGCAGCAGGGCGACGTCCATGGCCGGGTCGATCACGAGAGCCTGGGCCGAAGCCTGCACGCGGTAGGCTCCTGCCTATCGGGCGTAGGGCAGTTCGAGGATGCGCGTGCGTGGTACGAGCGCGCGGTCGAGTCCTTGCAGCAGGGCGACGTCCACGGTCGAGTCGATCACGAGAGCCTGGGTCGCAGCCTGCACGCGGTAGGCGTCTGTTTATCGAGTCTAGATAAGTACGAGGATGCGTGTCCATGGTGCCAACGGGCGGTTGAGGCCAAGCAGCAGGGCAACGTCCACGGTCGGATCGACCACGCGAGCCTGGGCCGGAGCCTGTCCGCAGTGGGCGTCTGTTTATCGAGTCTAGAGAAATATGAGGATGCGCGTGCGTGGTACGAGCGCGCGGTCGAGTCCCTGCAGCAGGGCGACATTCACGGCCGGGTTGACGCTTCTAGTCTGGCCTACAGCCTGAGAGAAGGGGCGAAATGCCTACGCCGCCTGAATCAATTTGAAAAAGCGCAGGAGTGGGATGCCGCCAGTTTTTGGAGCGGTGACATGTCTCCAACTCCGAGCCGTAGTGCCTGAGCTTCAATGAATCAAGCCGCCTTCAGCACAAAACTGATACGCACGGCATCGAACGGGAATACGATCCGGCCTTCCTCTGTTTTCCGCAGAATCCCCGCATCGAGCAGTGCATGGACATCGGTATGTACCGCTTTGACATCGCGTTCGACCCGGCGGGCCACCTCGCGCAAGGTCATGGGACCCGCGCCTGTTAGTGCGGAGAGCAGTTCCCACCGCTTCTGCGTCAGCACCTTGAACAACAGCGGCGGTGTCTCGAAGCTGATGAAAGCCCCTTGCGGCTGCCCCTCGAAGGCGCGCAGCAGGCGGCGATTGGCCTCCTCCCGGGAGGTGACTTCCAAGGTTACGGTGCTCATGTCAGGATCTCCATTGGTCCACATCGTTCCAGAAGTCGGCGATTTTTCCTAGGCCTGGATAGCGGAACGCAAAGGGGCAGCCGCAGAAGCAGGGCTGCCCGACGGGAATCCTGACCCCAGCGACTACGGGGGGCAGGTGCGGGCGGTTTCGGTACCGCCGCAACCAAGCCGGCAGGTGTCGCAACTGACGCAGTTGGAGTTCGGATCACACCGCGTGGGGATCTCCGTAGCTGCCCCCGCCACGCCCCTGAGATTGCTGCCGTCCAGAGTGCGCAGGGTCTCCCGGTTCAGGCTGATCTTCTTCAACTTCTTCTTCATTGGCGACCTCCTGGTCAGTGGCCACGCCCGGCCAACAGAGTCGGGCGCGAGATCTCGCTCCCGCCGCAGCTTTGTGACAGGGCAAGATCTACGCATACTATCACTTGAAAGAATCTATGAAAATGCTTGAGGGTCGCCGCGTGCTAGACTCGCTTGGACCCTCATAAGACAGAATCAGTCTCGGACGCCGAAGGGCGGAAAAGGGGCAGGCCATGCGGATTGGACGCGCGGTAGCGGTGTCGTTGATCCTACTCGGAAGCGTCACGCTGGGCGGCGCCTCGAAGGCGCCGCAGGCAGGGCGAGCCGTTTGGCTGAACCAGCCGTACATCGCCCTGGTCAACGGACACTTCGAGGGGACGCTCACGATTGACGAGGTGAAGCGCCATGGCAATTTGGGGATCGGGGCGATCAATCACCTCGACGGCGAGTTCCTGGTCCTCGACGGCGTCATCTACCAGTTCCTGACGAACGGCGGCGTGCGGACGCCGCCGGGAAACACACGAGTGGCGTTCGCGATCATGGCGCCTTCCAGGCCCGGGAAGCCGATCGAACTGCCCGCCGGCATTTCTTTGACCGATCTCCCCGCCTTCCTCGATGCCAAGATTCCGACTCCGAACGCCTACTACGCGCTACGCCTGCAGGGGACGTTCAAGGCCGTCAAGGCCCGGACCTTCCCGATCCAGAAGGAACCCTTCCCGCCGGTCTGCTGTTTGCAGCCCCCGCCCTCCGTCTTCGACCTCTCCCAGATCGAAGGGACGATGGTGGGGTTCCGGTCGCCCTCCTACGCGGCCAACGTCAGCGGTCCGCCCTATCATCTGCACTTCCTGGCCCGCAGCCGGAAGGCCGGCGGCCACGTCCTCGATTTCGCGGCGGAGCACGCGACGGTCACCTTGGAGCGGATCGACAAGCTCTCCCTCGACCTGCCGACCGACAAGGCGTTCGACGGCATGAACCTGGAGACCTCGGCCTGCCCGAGCGGCCAGCCGCCGGTGTGCCCGGCGGCCAGATGAAGCCCAGCCGTCATCTATACTGAGGGCCACGGCAGAAGCGGGTCCGCTTTGCGCCGATTTCCCATTCCAGATCGACGGGAGAGCAGACCGATGAAACAGACGGTGCGGTTGGCCGGGGCGGAGCTGAAGGGCTCCCGCCACGTCTGCGCCTTCTTCCACACGCCGGACGAGCTGTACCAGACCCTTCTTCCCTTCATCAAGGAAGGCATCGAGGAGGGGCAGAAGGCCTTCCACATCATCGATCCCGAGCACCGCGCCGACCACTTCCAGCGCCTCCGGACGGCTGGCATCGACGCCGACGCGGTCGAGCAGGCCGGCCAGCTCGAGGTCCTGCCCTGGCAGGACGCGTACCTCCGCGGGGGCCACTTCGACCAGGACGCCATGCTCGCCCTCCTCGAGTCGGTCTTGCAGAAGGGCGAGCGTGAGGGTTACGAGCTGACCCGGCTGGTGGCCAACATGGAGTGGGCGCTCGAGGACCGGCCGGGGGTGGACGACCTCGTGGAGTACGAGACGCGGCTGAACTTCGTCCTGCCCCAATACGACGATGCCGTCATATGAACGTACGACTGCGCCAAGTTTGGCGCCGGCATTGCAATGGACATCCTGCGGACCCACCCGATGGTGATCATTGGCGGAATCCTGCAGGAGAACCCTTTTTTCGTCCCGCCCGACGAGTTTCTGCGTGAGTTGGAAGAGCGCCGCCGGCGGGACTGACCGACTCGGGAGCGATGGACGCCGATTCTGAACAGTCTCAACTCCGCCGATGTATCCGTGACCTGGTTGCCCTCTCGGCCATCCCCGCGGTGTGGACGGGCCAGAGGCCTATCGACATCGCGGAGAGCCTGGCCGATCTGCTGCTCAGCATCCTGCGTCTCGAAGTCGTCTACGTCCGCCTGAACGTCGCCACGGAGAGCACCGCCATCGAGGCCGTGCGCGGGCGAAGCTCGGACGCCGCCCGGCGCGCCCGGGAGATCGGCCTGGCCCTGGCGCCCTCGCTCCAAGCCGGGGAATCGGTCTCCTCGGTCGCGAATCCGGTGGGCGAGGGCACTCTGCGGCTCGCCGTCCTGCCGATCGGCCGCGAGGGCCGGAGCGGCGTCGTCGCCGCCGGCTCGCGCCAGCCGGACTTCCCGACGGAGCTCGATCGCCTGCTCTTGAGAGTGGCGGTGAACCAGGCCGCCCTGCGCGAGGCGGACTGGCTGAAGGACCAGCTCCTGGAGGCCCTGCGGCAGTCCAAGGAAGCCGCCGAAGCCGCCAACCTGGCCAAGGACCGGTTCCTCGCCACTCTCAGCCACGAGCTGCGCACGCCGTTGACCCCGATCCTGGCCGTGGTGTCGCGCCTCGGGAACGACGCCGGCCTCCCCGCCGAAATGCGCCCGGACATCGCGATGCTGCAGCGCAACGTCGAGCTGGAAACCAAGCTCATCGACGATCTTCTGGACCTGACGCGGATCGTCCGGGGCAAGCTCGAGCTGCACCCTCAGCCCCTCGACCTGAGAGACGTCATCGATCATGCCCTGGAGACCTGCAAGGGCTCCGCCGATGGGCTTCGGCTGATCAAGGACCTCTCGGCGGACAGCCATTCCGTGTGGGCGGACTCGGCGCGGATGACCCAGGTCTTCTGGAACCTGCTGGCGAACTCCGTCAAGTTCACGCCGGCCGGCGGCATCGTCGCGGTGCGGTCGAGAAGGGCGGGGGAGGCCGCCGATGCCTGCCTGCTCGTGGAGGTCTCGGACACCGGCATCGGAATCGCTCCGGAGCTGCTGCCGCGCGTCTTCGACGGCTTCGAGCAGGGCCAGCGCGACATCACCCGCCAGTACGGCGGCCTTGGCCTCGGCCTGAGCATCAGCAAGGCGGTGGTGGAGCTGCACGGGGGCCGGTTGACCGCTCACAGCGAGGGCACGAACAAGGGCGCGACGTTCACGGTCGAGCTGCCTCTCCACCTGCCGGCCGCGGCCCGCCGGGAGGCGAGGCCGGCGAGCGGGCCTCCGGAGCGGGCCCAGGACGTTCCTGCCCTGGGCTCCCCGGCCTTGCACATTCTTCTCGTGGAAGATCACACCGACACGGCGCTGGCCCTCACCGACCTGCTGCGGGAGAGAGGGTATCGAGTCACGGTTGCCGGCAGCATCGCGGCGGCCCTCGGCGCGGTCGCCGCCGTCGAGAGCCGGGCGGGCGCCATCGACCTCGTGGTTAGCGACCTCGGGCTCCCGGATGGCAGCGGCCAGGATCTCATGCGGGAGCTGGTGAAACGCTTCCAGGTGCGGGGGATTGCTCTCAGCGGCTATGGGATGGAGGAGGACGTGCAAAGAAGCCGGGACGCCGGCTTCGATCTGCACCTGACCAAGCCGGTCACTTTGGACGTTCTGGAGGCCGCCATCCGTCAAGTCAGCGCGATGGATGTGGTGAAATGAGCCGCCGCTCTCAGAATGGGCTACTAATCGCTTGAAAATGCTAGGATGGCGGGTGGAGGCTTGAACGTTCGGGGTCGGTCCGGACGGTACAGCTCCCGATTCCCCTTAAAGATTGGCAACGATCTTGAATGGGAAAGAGTCAGGCATCGACAGAGTCGTCACGACCGACTCGGACGACGGACAGGGAAAGGGAGTCCTCAATGGGAAGAAAGTTGTATGTCGGTAACTTGGCCTACGGTGTCAAGGATAGCGACCTGGAAGAGCTGTTCGCGGCCCACGGCACTGTGGACTCGGCTCAGGTGATCATGGACCGGGACACGGGGCGGTCGAAGGGATTCGGCTTCGTGGAGATGAGCAGTGACCAGGAGGCCCGGGCGGCCATTTCCGCGCTCAACGGCAAGGACGTGGACGGCCGGAATCTCACCGTGAACGAGGCTCGTCCCAAGGAAGAGGGCGGCCGCGGCGGCGGCGGTGGCGGCTACGGTGGCGGCGGCGGTCGTGGCGGCGGCGGTGGCTATGGCGGCGGCGGTGGCGGCCGTGGTGGTGGCGGCGGCTACGGCGGCGGCGGTGGTGGCCGTGGTGGTGGCGGCGGCCGGTACTAGGCCGGCGACCACAAGCCCGCGGCAATCAGAATTCCAGGGCTGCGTCCCGGCCTGACCGGTGGCGCAGCCCGAGCCTCTTCTCTTCCGATGCGGAGAGTGTCCCCCCTTAAGCCCTCCGCACCTTTGCATATTCTTCCCGCACGTATCCTCGCCGTTGAAGATCCTGCCGGCACGGCTCGGGCTCACCGATCTGCTGTAGGGGATAGGTGCAGCCGGGACAGGGCATCCCGGTCCCGCCGGACCTAAGAATTCTTCAGTCGATCCAACTCGGCCCGCAATCGCGCGATCTCGGCTTCCGCCGCCTTCCGTCCAGCCTCTTCCTCGCTGGAGGTGAGGAGGCGTGCGCCCGTGGCAGCCTCGAACACGTGCACCGAGTGCCGATCCGGTGCCACGCCGAACCAGAGCCCGGCCGTCTCGGAGAGGAGGCGCCCCTTCTCGTCCGGCTGGATCTTCTTGTAGCGCCCGTGGGGGGCCATGCGGTAGCCGGTCAGGAGCACCCGGTTGCGGGAAGAGAAGGCGGGCTCGACGATCAGGTACTCCGGAATCCCGGCCCGCTCATAGATGTCGACCTTCTTCTCGTAGTCGTTGCGGCGGATCGCGGCGTCCGAGTCGGAGACCACCTCGACGATGAGGCTGGGCCGGACACCTTCCTTGGGGACGTTGAAGACGGACCGGATCGCCTCCTTGTCCGTGATCCCCCGGACCACCGCCACGTCGGGGGACGGCTCGAGCAGGCCCGGAATGCCCCAGAGGATCTTCATGTCGAAGGTGACCAGGACGCCGTCGTCCGTTTCGAAATGCCTCTTCAGCAGATCGAACAGCAGGGTGGCAATGTCGGCGTGCGGCCCACTCTGGGTCACTTCGTCTCCGAGCTCAGGATCAAGAAGGTCTTCCGGCGTCAGCGGAATCTGCTGCTCGGTGACTTCCCCGGAGGGCAGGACGAGGCGCCGCCATCGCGATCCATAGCGGAAAGGATCGTCGTTGGGAGCGGTCTCCGGCTCCCAATCGGCCGGCATCTTGCGAACGGGCTCGCCCATGCCCTCAGTATAGGTACGTCTCCGCGCTGTGGTCAAATATATCCTCTTTCCGCGACGGCCCGGAAGGGGTTGCGGATGTTCCCGCCGTTGCCGTCTACATCGACGCGTCCTGCACGATCTCCCAGGAGTCGCCGTGTCGCCGAAGAACGAGGAGGGTCAGCCCTTCGGCCGTCTTCTTGTCCGGCTGATCGGGATAGGCGAGCTTCCAGCGGGCGGCGACCGAGAGCCCATGGACGCGGCTCGGCCGGGCGTCGCCGAGAGCCGTGAATTCGACTCCCTGGGCGGGGTGCACCTCGATCACCTCCAGGCTCAGCGTGCCCATGGCCTGCCGGTCCGGATAGCGGCGGCGGTAGCGCTCCAGCACCTGCTGCCGCCCCTGGGTGAGGCCGGTGGGGGAGAGGAAAGAGGCATCCTCGGCGTAGACCGAGGTGAAGGTGTCGAGATCGCCGCGGTTCCAGGCGTCCGATTGCGTCTTGAGCAGCGCCTCGACGGCGCTCCGGGCGTCCCGGGCGCGCCTGACGGCGGCGATCCGGTCCCAGAGGCCGAAACCGGAAGGCCCGGTGTAGCGCGGATCTTCGGCGAAGGCGGGGTCGGCGAGCACCTCGTCGGCCGTGGCGAAGCGGTAGCCCCGCGCTTCGAGCCAGGTGAAGAGGCGGTCCCACTGGGCGGCGCCGACTTCGTTGGCGTGGAGGAGGAGGATCTGCGGCACCGGGCGCCCGAAGAGGCGGTCGCCCCGCGCCTCCTGGTCGCGGACCTCGACGTGGAGCGCTTCCTGATACTCCTCTCCGATCCGCTCCATCGCCTGCCGGTCCCCCCGCTTGCGCGCTTCGACCCAGGGCTGCTCGAAGCTCCAGTCCTGATCGTCGATCGTTACCGGCAGGTTTCGCTGCCCGGAGCTCGCGAGGTACGCGCGGACGGCGTCGAGCTTGGCGGCCGTCTCCCCTTCGTCGAGGAACGGAAAGCGGAAGAAGCGGACCGGCCGGCCTTCGGAGCCCGCCTCGGCGGCGAGGAAGGCGGCGAGCCCCGCCCGGCCGGCCTCGACGTCGGCCACGTAGGCCTCCACGCCGGTCTTCGTGAGGTCGGGATGACGGGCCGAGTGGTTGCCGAGCTCGTGCCCGGCCGCGAGCCAGCGCCGCAGGAGGCCACGGTCGGCGTCGCTCTTGACCTCGTTCCAGATCACCAGGCCGACGGCGTGGATGCGGTGCTTGGCGAGCGCCGCCAGCAGGCCCTGGGTGATCCGCTCCCGCTCGGCGGGATCGGCGTGAAGGCTGCCCGCGGCGACCGGCAGGTCGTCGATGGAAATCAGGAGCGGGCGCCCGGCCGGCGCTTCGCCCGCACCGTGCAGAACGGCGCCGGCGAGCAGGAAGCTAAGGCAGAGCGCGGCGGTCGCGAGCGTAGCGGTTCGTCTCATGGGAGAGGCATGCTACTTCAGAACCGTTCCCCTCCTGAGCCTGCGGCGTTTCGCTGTAGTCTTTCCTAGTCGTTCAAAGAATCCTTCGCCAACGTGCCGGGCGGCACAGGAGGGCGGTCCATGAGAAAGCCGGCGCCGGGTCCGAAAGGCTATCCCCTGGTTGGCGTGGTGCCCTTCATGATCAAGCACGGCGCCGAGTACCTCCTGTCCGTCTTCCGCCAACACGGGGACGTGGCCGAGCTGAAGCTGCTCGGCCCGATGCGCATGTTCCTGATCAGCCATCCGGACGACGTCGAGTACGTCCTGAAGAAGAACCATCGCAACTTCATCGTCAAGCGGCCCTCCATGCACCTCGAGGCGATGATGGGCAACGGGCTAACCTTGAGCAATGGCGATCTCTGGCTCCAGCAGCGGCGCCTGATGCAGCCCGCCTTCCATCGCCAGAAGATCGAAGCGATGGCCGCCGCCACCGCCAGCCACGTGGCCGAGCGGATCCGCCATTGGGGAACGATGGACGGTCCCATCGACCTCGCCTCCGAGATGGAGCGGCTTTCGCTCAACGCGATGCTCGCCGCGCTCTTCGGCTCCGGCATCACCGAGTCCGAGACGCGTCGCATCACGGCCGCCGTCGAGCTCGTCCTGAGCGTCGCCGGCCGGGGGATGTTCCTGGAGGTGCCGCCGTTCATCCCGACGCCTGAAAACCTGCGGGTGAAGCGGGCGCTCAAGGACCTGACCCAGGTCGTCCTCGGCCTGTTCGAGCAACGCAGGCATGCCCCGGACGGGGAGCAGCGCCAGGATCTGCTTTCCCTCTTGCTCCACGCCCACGACGACATGGCGGGAATGAGCGAGCAGCAGCTCCGCGACGAAGTCACGGCGATCCTGGTCGCGGGTTACGAATCCACGGCCGTCACGCTGAGCTGGATGTTCTATCTCCTCTCCCAGAATCCGGCCGTGGAGCAACGGCTTCGCCAGGAGATCGGGACCGCGCTGGAGGGCCGGGCTCCAACGCTGGCGGATCTGTCTTCTTTGGAGTACCTCAACCAGGTCATCTCGGAGTCGATGCGCGTTTACCCCGCCTTCTGGGCCATGACCCGCGAGACGGTCGCCGACGACGAGATCGGCGGCTATCGCATTCCGGCGAAGTCCCTGATCGTCGTGAGCCCTTTCGTCACGCACAAGCATCCCGGGTTCTGGGACGATCCGGACCGTTTCGATCCCGACCGCTTCACCACGGAGCGGTCGGCGGGCCGCCATCGATTTTCCTACTTTCCCTTCGGAGCCGGGCCGCGTTTCTGCATCGGCGAGCGGCAAGCCCAGATGGTCCTGCAGTTGAGCCTGGTGACGGTCCTCCAGAAGTACCGGCTGACGCCGGTGCCCGGTCATTCCGTCGAGATCCACACTTCCATGACGATCCGGCCCAAATACGGGATGTTGATGGACGTTGCGCCGGCTCCGTAGCAGCCGGCTAGTCCCAGGCCTTCAGGCTCGGCCATACCTTGGCGAGCGGCTCGCGCATGCCTCGGCAGACCCAGACGTCGAAGTGCTCGTAGGGCATCGAGTAGCGGTGCTCGACGCGCCCGCCGTATTCGACGCTCCTGAAGAGCTTCTGGAGGGTTTCGCGGTCGTCGTCCATCACGATCATCACCTCGCCCGTGTAGTCGCGCGGACCCCAGAAGAAGTAGGTGAGATGGCCGCTGATGGCCTTGGGCAGGCCGAGGGCCGGCCCGAAGTGGTCGATCGCCCCCGCCTGGCCGTAGTTCTGGCCGAAGATGGCGGCCTTGGCGCGGTCCGCCGGGGGCAGCGCGTGGTAGATGCGCGCGACTTCCGCGGCCATCTCGGGCCAGCCGAAGCGGTCGGCCATCAGTTGGGGCAGCGGTCCCAGGTCGTGGGTCTCGATGGCCGGCGGCGCCATGCCGAGGGATTTCTGGTAGCGGATCAGCGTCTCCGGCGGCAGCATGGGTAAGAAGAGAGGCGCCAGCACGGCTCCCGAGAGGCCGAGCAGGGCCGCGTAGGCCGGCTTCGTCCAGGGCCAGCGCGCCAGCCAGCGCTCCAGGGCCACGCCGCCGCCGGCCAGGAGCATGGGATAGGCGGGAGCCAGGTAGTAGACGCGGCCGTCGAGGAGGAACATCTCGGCCAGGAGGGCGAGATAGGCGATGCCCAGCACCCGGTAGCGCCGGCCCTCGCGGCAGACCAGGAACCAGACGAGACCGCCGAGCCACAGAGGCAGCGCCAGCGGGTTGAGGAAGAGCGCCTGCTGCGCCATGAAGTCCAGCGGGTTGAGCTGCACGTCGCGGCCGTCCGCCTTGATGTTGGCCAGCATCTCGAAGTGCGGGAAGTGGTGCTGGATGTCCCAGACCAGATTGGGCAGATAGATCAGCACGGCCAGCGCGCCGCCGAGCCAGAGCCAGCGTGACCGGAAGGCCCGCCGCTCGGGCGTCAGGAGCAGTCCCACGACGACGGCGGCGCCGAAGAAGGCCATGGAGTGCTTGTTGAGCATGCCGAGGCCGGCCACGATGCCGAACAGCAGCCATCCCCGGTCCCAGCCGTCGCGCACGATGCGGATCACGATCCACGCGGCGCCGGTCCAGAAGAGCTGCTCCAGGGCGTTCATGGTGTAGATGCTGTGCAGCGCCAGCCAGATGGGGGCCGTCAGCACGGCGAGCGCCGCGACCCCCTGGGCGAAGCGCCGGCCGCCGAGATCGCGGGCCATCAGCCCGGTCATCAGCACCAGGGCCGCACCGGAGAGGGCCGGCAGGAGGCGGACGGCGAACAGCGAGTCGCCGAGCACCGCCCGGATCAGAGCCGTCACGGCGGGGAAGAGCGGCGGCATGTCCACGAATCCCCACGCCAGGTGCTCGCTGGTGGCGAGGAAGTAGAGCTCGTCGATGAAGAAGCCGTAGCCGAAGCGCCCGGTGGTTGCGAGGTGGAGCGCCAGCTTGGCGAGCGCCAGGACGGCGACGATGCCGAGCCCGGCGGCCAGGATGCGACGGTCCGCGGCGGCCTCGTGGGATGGAGGAGCGAGGGGAGGAGGGGCGTCCATGCTCGTGATCTTGGACCTACGTAGTGAAGTGGGTTATCCAGTCGATCGATTCGCGGATGGACCTGTCCCAATCCGCGAGAGTCATCATATGCAGGGAGCCCTCGAGCTCAACGTAGCGCAGGCGCTCGGGATCCTGACGGTAGCGCTCTTCCAGGAAGGAATGGAAGGCGCGGGCCGAGTCGGGCGAGACGGTCTCGTCGCGTCCCGCCGTGATGGAGAGGAGGGCGGTGGGGTAGAACCGGTCAGCCCGCAGGTATGGGCTCGCGGGGTGCGGCCAATCCGGAGTACCCAGGAGCGCCACGGCCGCCCGGATGCGGCGGTCGAGCGTGACCGCGCCATAGGTGATCATCCCGCCCATCGAGACGCCCGCCGCTCCGATCCGCGTCTCGTCGGCCAGGCCGTCGCGGCAGAGGAGGTCGAGGATCTCGGGAACCTCGTCGGCTGTCTGGGCGACGAGGGAGAAGAACTCCTGCTCGTTCTCCTTGTCCGTCCCCGCGAAACGCTCCGCGAAATCCGGCAGGCGCCGCTCGCCGTGCCCGGCGGCGTCGATGCCGACGGCCAGGAATCCCGCCTGGGCCAGCCTCTCGAGCTCGGGCCGGTGCGTGGCTTTGCCCGCCGTGAAGCCATGGAACCAGAGCACGGCGGGCAGGGGAAGGGAGGCCGAAGCGGGCCGGGCGATCAGGGCCGGCGCCGCGCCGAGACGGCGTTTCTCAAAGAGGACGCTCATGAGGGGGCGTACGGTATCATCCGCCGCCGCGAGGAGGATCTTCTGATCTTCTGAGGACGGCCTTCACTCGAGAACAACTTTCACGGGACCGGGCAACCGGCTCCATCCCGGCGGCGGACCTGAGAGGTCTCGGCATCGGTCGGCTCATTGGGATCCCAGAAACGCTCATCCCAGAACGGGAAGGCTCCGAAATCCCCATGCTTCTGCGGATTCCAGCAACGGAGGCTCCGTCCGACCCGAAAGACCTTGAGGTGGACTTGGGAGCGGGTCTTCTCGCCAGCGAAACGCAGCTCCGACATGATGTTCGAGAATCTTCCGGCCCGCCGACCCAGCGGCGTGGGAGGATCGGTAAAGTAGTTGTCGATCCATATCAGCAGAGAGCCGCGAGGCGCCAGGTCCAGGACGCCCTGCTCCCCGACCTCCGCCAGCGGATGCAGCACGAGGTGATACATGTTCGTGACGCCTTCCCCGTCCTCGCCAGACCCGTTCCCATGGTGCCGGTCGAGATAGGCGTCCACCGTGTCCCGATAGTCTTCCACCGTGTTCGCGGCAGCCATGAAGACGATGTTCTTTACCTGCAGGTTCGGCGCATAGCGCAGCAGGCGGTCGATGATGATGGTCCCCATGCTGTGGCCGACCAGTGTAATGGCCAGGCGCTTCTCGCACGCGATGGCTCCTTCCTGATGAGCCTTGGGGGTGTCTTCCTCGGCCTCCGCTGGCGGGGTCGAAGGGACGGGCTCCGTGTCGCAGAACCGCTTCTGGAAGCGATCGATGAAACGGGCAAGGGCGGCTCCCGTGTCGTACTTCTGGGCGAGATCGAGGGACTCCTGCTGCACTTCCCCTTGCCCAGGCGGCGTGGACACCTTGTCCGTCCGGCCCTCGGCGATCATCCGGCTCTTCTCCACGGCCTCCGGGGAAATGCCCCTGAACTCGGCCTCGGTTCGGAAGAGCATCGCCGTCCTGCGCTGCATCATGTCCCAGGCGCCCGTGCCGGCGGCCTGAATGAGGAGGGGAGGGGCGAGGAGCTTGGACCACCAGGAATAAAGAAGCTGGGCCCTTGCCCCCCAGATCTCCCCTGGTTTCCGCTCGTCAACCAGCAAAGGGCCTTCCCCGTCCAATAGGTTGTTGAGCATCAGAGTGCCTTTGGGGTCCGTATCGTGCTCCTGAAGCATCTCCTTGTAAGTCTGGAGAACCGGAATCCCGGCTTCCTGGTGGCGCGGAAAGGTGTGGCGTGCCTCCGCCACCCACGCCGTCGGCGTTTCGGCAATGGATCTCACCTCGTCCACGGCGATAAAGTACGGCACAGCCAAGAGGTACTTGTTACCCTGCCAGAGCCCCTTGCGAACGTGTGCTACGTGGTCCCACCAAGTCGAGGGCAGCGACGAGTTCCAGTTTACGAAAATGGGATAGATGTCCTGGCCCTTGATGGTGTCCGTGAGCTCAGTGGCCCGACTCACGGAGCTCTCCCGGGTGTTGAGACCACCGTGGAAGTAGAACAGAAGCTTGCAAGGTTTGGGCTTCGGTGCGCAGAACTTTTCGAGGTCGTCGAATATGGCGTCGGTGTAGCGGTCGTACTCCGTGTACTCCCCAGGTGGATCGAGAAGCTGAGAGGTTGCAGGGTTTAGAGCCTCTCCGTCCTTGCGGATCATCAGGATGTTGGTGCTGGGCGGCGGAGCGGCAATCTTTTTCTTGGATATGGCCGCCGTCGTCGTCTCTGGCGTAGCGAGGGTGAGCGCCAGGACGAACAGCAGCGCGAAGGGACGCGCTCTCAAGGCTTCTCGAAGCACTTTCATAGGGTCCTCAGGACCTCGAATCCACGGCCGGGATGGACCGAAGGGTAGAGGTTTCTCTCAGAGTTGACGGACTGGAAGGAAGATTTCACTACTGGGACACGGCGCCCCGAGGGGCGCCCAAATGAGTTACGCTACAATGCGCTTATGGCAAGCCGGATATGGAAGGATCTGCTGGTCCGTTCGACGGGCGCGGTTCTCGGTGGGCTCGCCCTCTTGACCCTTATCCCGCCGACGGCGGAGGCCCAGACCCCGCCTCCCGCCGGGCACGGACCCTACTTTGCCGCCGACTCTCCCTGGTACCGGGACATCTCCACGGCGCCGGTCGATGCCGAATCGACGGCGGTGATCAACTGGCTTGCCAGCGTGGGCGGATGGGGTGGCGGCCGCATGCAGATCGACTTCACCATCGAGGTGCTGGAGGCCGACGCCTCGGCGCCGTTCCGGTCTTTCACTCCCACGGACGACTTCTACGATCCCGATTGCGACTTCGCGCCCGTGCCCATGCCGGCGGGCGGTGCGATCGAGGGCGAGAGCGGTTACGCCTGCGCGGGAGACGGTGACTGCCACCTGCTGGTCGTCCACCGTCCGAGCAACAAGCTCTACGAGATGTGGCGGGCCAACGTGGACCCGTCGGACGGCGTCTTCTACGGCGGCTGCCTCGCCGTGTGGAACATGAGCCTCACCTACCCGCCGGCAGGCCGCGGCCAGGATTGCACCAGTGCGGACGCGGCCGGTTTCCCGATCTCGCCCATGCTGTTCACCGCCGACGAGGTCGTGGCCGGTCACATCGACCACGCCATCCGCTTCATCCTGCCCAACAGCCGCATGCGCCGGCTGGTCTACGTCCATCCGGCCACGCACTCGACCTTTCCCACCAGCGGTCCCGCGACGGCGCCGCCCTACGGCACCCGCCTCCGGCTGAGGGCGGACTACCCGCTCCAGAACCTGCCCAACGAAGCCGCGCGGGTGGTCGCCCGGGCGATGCAGAAGTACGGCATCCTCCTCTCGGACGGCGGCACCATTGCCCTGACGGCGCAGAGCGACCGCTTCACCGCCGCCAAGTGGAACGGTCTCCTCGGCCCGCTCGACCTGCGCCTCCTCAACGTCACCGACTTCCAGATGGTGGCCGCCGGCGACCGCTATGCCTACACCGGCGACTGCGCGCGGACGTCGCCGCTGTTCAACGACGGCCTGGAACTGGGAAACTGGTCGAAGTGGAGCGGACGGACGCCATAGAGCCTGCGAACGATCCAATTCGATCGCGGAAGCAGCGGAACCGCCGCCGCTCTACACAGTTCCATTTTCGAAGGCTATAGTTTTCCGGCGTCACTACACACTGGCGAGGGTCATCGGTGTAATTTGGCGGCGGAATCGCTGGATTCGCCCGTCGATCTACAAGGATTGGATCGGAATGGTGTATTTCGGCGGCCGAACGCCCGGCTTCTCCCGCCGCCTTACATCATTCTGTTTTGGAACTGTGTACGACGCCCGCGGAATTACACCGTTTGCCGCAGAATGGTGTATTTCAGCCGCTCACCCCGCCCCACGCCCATACGCCGTCTCCCGATCCAGAACCTCCAGCGCCCTGTAGTACAGCGCATCCGCCTCCTCGCGGCTGTTGCCGATGGCCGTCAGGCCGAGCTTGCCGAACTCGGAGACGGCGCCGATGAGGTGGAAGAGGACGCCGGAGTCCGTTCCGTGGCTGTAGTGGAGGCGGTTGAGGGTGAGGATCTCGATCAGGTCCTCGGGGAGGAGGCCGCAGTAGGAGTCGGAGCGGAGGTTGTCGGTCGCCCGGTAGTACTTGACGAGGCCGTTGGGGGAGAAGAAGAGGCCGGTCTCGCGGTCGAGGTGGCCGCCGGTCAGGAACTGGAGGGCCAGATAGGGGTGGGTCGTGCCGCCCATCCGCAGGTTGATCTCGAGGGCCGCCATGTTCCAGTTCTCGGCCGGATCGTCGCGCCAGAGCAGGAAATCGATGGCGAAGCGGCTGACGACGCCCTTGGTGGCGAGGACTTCGCCGATGCGGATGGCGTCCGCCAGCATGCGCTGCCGGTACTCGTCGCGGGCCGGGAAGCTGCAGCCGAGGAAGACCTGGTCGCTGAGGCCGCCCAGGATCTGGTCGTGGGTGGAGATCGGCAGCACCTGGCCGCTCGGGCTGATGCGGAGCTGGGTGCTCGGCGAGACCTTCTCCTTCCCCTCCATGAACTCCTCGACGATGCCGCCCATCTGCTGGTACTTCTCGAAGTAGGCGTCGATCTTCTCGTCGGGCGCCGCCAGCTCGATGCGCTGCAGCGCCTCCCGCACCGCGGCCCGGCCCCCCAACTCGTTCTCAGGGTAGCGGAAGATGGCGTTGCCCTCGCCCGAGAAGCTGTCGTTCAGCTTGATCACGGCGCGCCGGATGCCCGGCCGCCGCGCCGACAGCTCGACGAGCGCCTCCTCGACCTCCTGCTTCGAGCTCAGGTCCTCGATTCCCTCCGGCATCGCCACTCCCGCCTCGCGGAACACCTTGCGGCTGCCGGACTTGGTGCCGAGGTAGGCGAGGTCGGGATCGACGCCGTTGAGCGGGATCCCCAACAGGACGGCGAGCTTGCGCTCCAGCGGCGTCGAGTTGAAGACCGTCAGGTAGGCGCGCGAGCGGTCCTGGATGCCCTCGCGGATGCGTTCGATCAGGCGCGGCCGGTCGAGGATCTTCTCGGTCAGCGAGCGCGGCGAGGCGTCGTAGGCGCAGAGCAGCGTCAGGCGCGCCCGGGCGTGGCTCGCGGGGATGCCGGCGAGGAGCTGGAAGTAGTAGTCCAGGATCATCGGGTGCACGGGCTGCGAGGTGACGTAGACCACGCGCGCCCGCGGGTTGCGGAGCCGGATCAGCAGGAAGAGCAGGCGTTCCTCGTAGAAGCTCACGCCGGAGAGCTTGCGCAGCTCGCTCTGGTCGAGCGTCATGGAGGGCACGACGACCGAGGTGTGGGGCTCCTCGTCCTGCATCGTCAGGGCCTCCCAGACGGCGGGGAGGCGGGTCTGGAGATCGCGAAAAGCGGCGATCTCGGCCTCGGGAGTGAGGTCCGAGGGGAACGGCGGTTGGGGGATCACGAGGGCGATCCCGCCAGGACGCGGTCCTCGTGCAGGCTCACGGGGAAGCCGAGCGACTCGGCCCGCTGCCGCACCTGCCGCCAGAGATGGAAGCGGAGCGGCTGGATCAGCGTGAAGTTCGAGGTGAGCTGGAGCAGGGCGTCGGAGTCCTCGTACGGGTAGGCGCGGGTCAGGGCCTCCCGGCGCTCCGCCACCCATTCGGCGCTCACCTCGCCGCGCTCGAGCTTCTGCTGGAGGATGACGAGCTGGCGTTCCCGGTCCACGATCTCGGGATGGTGGTTGACGCCGAAGACGCGCGGCATCGCTCCTCCCGAGTCGCGGGCGAACTCGAGCATCGTCAGGGCGTCGCCCCGCGGGCCGTCGACGCCGAGCGTCTCCCAGCCGATCGGCAGGGTGCCGGCGGGGAAGGCCCCGCGGCTGGGGATCAGGTCGAAGAGCCGGTTGTCGAGGATGCGCAGGCGCCCGCTGTCGAGCTCGGCACCGAAGCGGCTGAACCAGGGGTGGTCGCCGGCCTCGGGCGCGAGGACGTTCTCCAGCATGCCCGTGCTCTTGCCGCCCTTCTCGGGGCCGCGCAGCACCGGCTGGGCCAGCCCCGACCAGTGGCACATCACCCCGAAGGTGTGGCAGACGGCGAGCAGCGCCGCGCTCTCGTCGTCGACGATGCGGTCGAACAGCCGGTAGAGCGGCAGCTGCCAGGAGGGGTCCTCGCGGATGCCCTGGCTGAACTCCGAGACGCCGTCGTTCTCATACGGGTCGAGATGGCCCGGGCCGCCCGTGCCGAGGTAGAGCGAGAAGCGCTCGCCCGGGGGCTCGGGGACCATGCCGGAGCGGCGCACGTCGAAGGACAGCGCACGCACGCGGACGCCGGTCTCCTGGGCGAGCGGCAGCAGCTCGCAGGCGGAGTCGAGCAGGGAGTGGATGAGACAGTCGTGGCCGAGGTTCGGCCAGCCGTGGTTCATGTCGAGCAGGGCGACGTCGACGATCCGCGGGTCGGCGGGCGGCAGGTCCTCCGGCCGCTCGACGCGGACGTATTCGAACGCCCCGCACGGGGCGTCCGCGGGACGGTCGCCGCAGAGATGGGGGCTACCGGGAAGCTTGTGTTGGCAGAGAAAAGGCATCGTTGGTTGGCAAGCGTACAGGAATCAGGAGTCTAGGGCCAAGAGCCCAGAAGGGCGACCAGGCCCGGCACGGCGAATTTCCACAGCGCCGCGACGCCGGCGCCGAACACCAGGACGCCGCAGCCGAAGGGGATACCGCAGCAGCAACCGCGGACTTTGAAGTCTCTGGCCATGGGTGAAAAGCCTCCCTGTTGGTGATTTGCCTGACCGTCGCGGGTCCAGCACGGGCAGAATCCCTTGCAAGGTGCCTTCCAGGCCCCTCAAAAAGCCTCAATCCCGAGCGTCGATCCCCACCACGACCAGCGTCAGGTCGTCGTCGAACCCTTGAGTCCGGCCCGTCCAATCGGCGACGCGGGCGAGGAGGGCGTCGGCGATCCGGCCGGCGGAGAGGGTGGCGTGCTCTTCCAGGAACCGCCGGAGGCGGTCGTCTCCGAGCTGCTCTCCCGTGGGGCTGGCGGCTTCGGGGATGCCATCGGTGAACAGGAGGATGCGGTCGCCGGGCTCGAGGGGGAGCGAAGCCTCGGTGTACACGGCGCGGCGGAGGCGGCCGATCACCAGCCCGCCGTGCGCCAGCTCCTCGGCCTGGCCGCCGCGCAGGCGCCAGAGGAGAGCGGGCGGATGGCCGGCGCTCGCGTAGGTGAGGCGGGCCGCTTCGAGGTCGAGGTAGAGGTAGAACGCGGTGATGAACTGGTTCTTGAGCTTGCCGTGGAAGATCTGGTTGATCTCCGAGAGCACCCGCGCGGGGCTCGCGGCGTGGCTCGCCTGCGCGGCGACCGCCACCTTGAGCATGGAGGCCACGAGGGCCGCGGGCACGCCGTGGCCGGAGACGTCCGCCACGATCGCGCCGAGCCGCCGTCCCTCGTCCGGGAGGAAGTCGTAGAAGTCGCCGGCCACCTCGGACGCGGAGACGTAGCGGGCGGCGAGGTCGAGCCCCGGGAGGCTCGGCGGCTCGCCGGGCAGGATGGACTCCTGGATGCGGCGCGCCGTTTCGAGCTCTTGGCGGATGGCCGCGAAACGCTCCTGGGTCTCCGAGACGCGCCGGGCCGCGATGGTGCCGAGGCCGACGACGAAGAGGAAGAACCCAACGGGCTCGACGTTCTGGTCCCCAGGGAGGATCCCGACGGCGCGCAGGTTCTCGTAGAGGGCGAAGAGGGCCAGGACGAGAGTGCTCGCCCGCAGCACCCGCAGGTCGGGTGTACGGTCCCGGCCCGGCGCGAACAGGTTGACCGTCGCGACGACCAGCGTGACGATCACCAGGATCCTGTACGGTCCGAGCAGCACGCCGGGATTGTCGGCCGCGATCTCCAGCGGGATGGCGACCACCGCGAAGGCCGTGTTGATCTGCCAAAGCCGGCGCAGCACGGACCACCGCCCGGCGCCCATCACCTGCTCGAAGAAGAGGAGGGCCGGCACGGGGATGAGGTAGGTGAGGACGTTGATCAGCTTCTCCCAGGCTACCGGAGAAACCGGGTACAGGATCTCGACCGCGTCGATGTCGGCGAGGAGGCGGATGGCGTAGAGGGTGCAGAGGGCGGAGAAGTAGAGCAGGGCGGGCTCACCCCGCCGCCGCCGCACCAGGACCGCGATCCCCGCCGCCAGCCCCAGCCCCAGGAGCATGAAGCCGACCGCCGCGCCCGGGATCTCGCTCCGCACCTCCGCGATCAGCCGCGCGGACGAGCCCTCCGCCGCCCACGTCGGGGCCGCGGCGAGGGCCAGGCCGAAGAGGGCGGCCGGGATTCGTAAGGATCGAGAGAGCATGCGCGGTCTAGGTACGGCTGGCGGGGGCCGAAGGTTTTCGGTCCTTGGGATAGACTCCCGGACTACGCTCGGTCGAGGGCAGAGGATGCCATGATTCAGCTCCTGCAGGCAAAGAACTTCCGCATGTTGCGGTCCAACTCGGTGGCTTTGCAGCCTTACCAGGTGCTGGTGGGGCAGAACGCCACGGGCAAGTCAACGTTCCTGAACGCCCTGCAGTTCATCAGCGACGTGGTGAAACATGGCGTTCGCTACCCGGTCGAGCTGATCGCCGCGAGCTTCTACGATCTCTGCTTCGATCCCGGCGAGCCCCTTTCCCTGGCCCTCAAGTTTTCGCTGCCGGATTCAGGCACCCTGGAGCAATGGCTCAGGTATGAGATCCAGATCGGAATCACCGAGGAGCGCGGTCTCCAGGTGCTGCGGGAAAATCTTTTTCTCCTGCCGCCAGGGCATCAGCCTGAAGGCGAGCCCGCGTCTCCGGTTCACGATGAAAAAGAAATTCCGAGACATTGGAAAAGAGTGATCTACAGGAAGGGTGAGAACGCCTCTCTTTCTCCCATCGGTCCGCAGAGTCACTTTGTCTTCCGTTTGCCGGCCGATCAGGCGGCTCTGGGAAGTCTGCTGCCGGAATACTTCCCCCTGGCTCTCGTCGGGCAGGAAATTCTCAGGAATGGCATCAGGACTCTCCAGTTGGACGCAACTCAGATGAGAGGGGTTTCCCCGCCCGGGAGTGAAAGCAGGATCGCGGTGGACGGCTCGAATCTGCCGCACGTGATCCGCGCGTTCAAGCTGCGCGATCCCGTGCTGTTCGACCAGTGGGTACGGCACATAGCCTTGGCGGTGGAAGGCCTGGAATCCGTGGATGTGTGGGAGCGCCCGGAAGACAGGTCCCTGGTCCTCCGGGTCCGCTTCGCGGGCGAGCACCAGGAGCCTGTTCCTGCCTGGATGCTGTCCGATGGCACCCTTCGGCTCATGGCTCTCACACTGGTGAGCTATGCCGCGACGGAAGCCGATCAGGAGACCTATCTGATCGAGGAACCCGAGAACGGCCTGCACCCACTGGCCATCCAGGTGGTGCATGAAACTCTCTCGAAGCCGCCGGCGGGCTCTCAGGTGCTGTGCGCCACGCACTCGCCGATCTTTCTGGCCCAGACCGACCTCGAGCACGCTCTGGTCTTCCGCCGGGCTCCGCAGGGCTATGCCAGCGTACGACGTGCCTCCGAGATCCCCGAGCTCAAGGAATGGGCCGGCCGAGTGAACCTGGCGGACCTCTTCGTGACCGGTGTCCTCGCGTGATCGTCCAGGAACCGCCCTACGACCTGGTGGCCCTCTTCTCCGATCTGGAGATGCAGAAGCTTTTCGAGAAGCTGATCGAGCGGGGGCAGACAGGCCGGGACTGCACGCGCCCGTTTCGCTGGCGGAGCCTCCGCGACCCGCGCCGGGACACCGTCTGGCGTGAGCCCGATCGCCCGCTGATCACGTTTCTCAGGATGGATTGCCGTTTTCTCGTCGTATGGGACCACCAGGGATCAGGGTTCGAAGGTCGGAACCGCTCGGAGATCGAGGATCTGGCGATCAGCCGGCTCGAGGCCACCGGAGTCGCACGGGAGCGGGTCCTCGCCGTCGCCTTCGATCCCGAGTTGGAAGTCGCGTTCCGCATGGCCTGGCCCAAGGTCAAGCGAGTCGTCGCCGAGCAAAGGGAGATTTCTCCTCCCGAGGATGCCATCATCCTCGCGGAGGCGCGGCGATCAGCCCCGCGGCTCCGAATCCCCGAGGACTTCGACCTGGCTCTGTCCCTCTATCCGAAGGAGTTGTTCGAGGCTCTGGTGCGCCTCGTACGCCTCCGGAGGTCCCCGGACCTGTACCTCCGGATCGGCGAACGGGTTTCCCTCCGGGCCCTGAAGGGCGAATCCGCCCTATCCAGAATTGCCACAGCCATCTCCTCTTGGTTTCCCCCAACCGTATGAAATCGATGAAATTCAACGCTCTCAGCCTGTTCTTTCTGCTGCTCCTCTCGCCCGTCCTGCACGCCCAGGACCGCTCTCTCCACCTCGCCATCGGCGATCCCGCGCGCAAGGACAAGGAGGCGCCGCTGGTGCTCGACGGCGTCACGGACACGCGGACCGGCGAGGTGATCGCTCCGGCCGAGATGGCGAAGCGGCTTCGCGACGCCCGGCTGGTGCTGGTGGGGGAGAGCCATACGGACATGGACTTCCATCGCGCCCAGCTTCGCGTCGTGGAAGAGCTGGTAAAGTCCGGCCGGCCGGTGTTCCTGGGGCTCGAGATGTATCCCTATACCGAGCAGCGATATCTCGATCAATGGGTGGACGGGCTGCTCACCGAAGAAGGCTTCCTCCGGCTCTCCCGCTGGTACGAGAACTGGGGCTACAACTGGAATTACTATCGCGACATCTTCCTCTTCGCCCGCGACCGCAAAGTGCGGATGTTCGCCGTCAACGCGCCCCGGGACGTCGTCGCCGCGGTGCGAAAGAAAGGTTTCAAAAACCTCACCCCGGAGGAGGCCGAGCACATCCCGAGCGATATCGACGCGTCGAACGCCGATCACCGCGCGCTGTTCAAATCCTTTTTTGAAACGGACGATCCCATCCATTCCGGCATGACCGACGAGCAGTGGGGCTCGATGGTCTCGGCCCAGACCACCTGGGATGCCACCATGGCCCACAATGCCGTCAAGGCCTTGCGCGAGCATGGCGGTCCGGAGACGGTCATGGTCGTGCTGGCCGGCTCGGGGCACGTGGCCTACGGCGTGGGCATCGAGCGCCAGGCCGCCCGCGGGTTCGATGGCCGGATCGCCACGGTCATCCCCGTCAACGTCCGCGGCGAGGACGGCGCCGAGGTGAAAGCCGTCCAGGCCTCCTACGCCGACTTCCTCTGGGGCGTGCCGGCGCAGACGGCTCCCCTCTATCCTGCCCTGGGGCTCTCCACGGTGCCGGCCGAGGGCGAGAAGGCGCTGAAGGTGATCCTGGTCTCCGAGAAGACTCCCGCCGAGAAGGCCGGCTTCAAGGCCGGAGACGTGCTCCTGACGATGGACGGCACGCCCGTGCCGGACAAGGAGACGCTGAACCGCCTCGTGGCCGGCAAGAGCTGGGGGGATGAGTCCGGCTTCACCGTGAAGCGCGGGAGCGAGACGTTGACGCTCCGCGCCGCGTTCCGCCGGTGAGGCCTGCATCGTTCTCCGGAAGCGGTGCAACTTCGTGGAGGCACTGCCTCTTGTTCACGGCACCCTCTCCGCCCCGGAATCTGCCGCCGTAGAGAGGCAGGCCGGCTTCGGCGGGACCTGCTTCTCCAGGAGAACACGGCTTTCGGCAAGGCGGTACGCGCCTTGCTCAACCCGTGTTCCAGCCGTTCCACCGCAACAGACTTCAGGGAGGTATCGCCATGCCATCGACACTCATACAGACAATCGAACAGCTCGCGGACCCGACGGTCACCTACGATACGGAGAGGATGATCATCACCTTGTCGGTGATCGTGACCCTCGCGGAGGGTGCGAAGGAGGTCACGATCACGGCGGCCCCCGTCACCATTCCGAAGGATGCGTGGACCCTGATCTGGGACCTCGTCGTGGATACCCCGGGTCTCGTCGCGAATTTCGCCGATCACGGCATCGTCCTGCTGCCGCCCCTGCCGCCGAAAGTCACCGTCGTCGAGGGGCCTTCCAGCGTGAGCCCGAGCCGTTGGACGGCCACGTTCCAGAACGAGGTGCTGAACACGAACGCGTTCAGCTACGACATCGCCGTCGACTGGTCCCATGGCGCCACTGAGGTGCTCGTGCGGACCACGGTCCACGATCCCACGATCGTGGTGACCAAGGACCCCATCGGTTAGTCCTGCTTGGGGTCAATCCTGCCTGGTGAGGGCGGGGTGTGGCTCAGGGCCTGGAAGGCGGGCTCGTTGCGCAGGGGGTCGAAGAAGGGGAGAGCGAACCAGTGGGGGTCGACCTTGTGTGCCGCGGCCTGCCGGGCGAGGAGGAGGGCGGAGCCGCGGTCGCCGACGAGGGTGTAGACCAGGGCGGCTTCATAGGCGAGCTGGCCATTGTCGGGGGTCAGCCGCAGGGCCTGCTGGATCGTCTCGAGGGCTTTTTCCGTTTCGCCGAGATGGGCGAGGGCCTGGGCCCGGATGGCGAGCATGCTCCAGTCGCCCGGCGTGGCCCGGCGGGAGGCGGTCTCGGCGATATTGGCATAGAGCCGGCGCGCTTCCGCCGGCCGGCCGAGCAGCGACAGGCAGTCCGCGAGGTTGAGGGCGGCGGAGGGATCGTCGGGCTGCCGGGCCAGCGCCTGCCGCAGGCTGGCTTCGGCCTCGCCATAGCGCCGCAGGAGCAGGAGGTTGACCCCGAGATTGGTCAGGGAGCCGGTTTCGGGATCGCTCTTCACGGCTTCGCGCAGCAGCGCCACGGCGCGCTCGGGGTCGCGCAGCAGCTCGATCTGAGCCAGGGTCTTGAGGCCCTCGAGGTTGCCGGGGGAGCGATCCAGGAGCTCTTCGAGGTGGCGCCGGGCGTCGTCCAGCCGGCCCTGGCGGTATTCGGCGTTGGCGACGGTGAGCAGGGTCCGCCAGGAGGGCTGAAGGCGCGCCGCGCCGGCCATGAGCTTCAACGCCTCGCCGGCGTGGCCCCGGCGTTCGGCGAGCTGGCCGCGCCGGAGCAGGCTGCCGGCGGGATCGATCTCTTCCATCTTTTCCAGGATCTCTTCGGCCTGATCGAGGCGGCCGGAGTCGAGGTTGAGGGAGAAAAGGTTCTCGAGCGGCCGGGGGTCGTCCGGTGCCAGCTCGTGGGTCTGCCTGGCCACCGCGAGGCCCCGGTCCAGGTAGCGCTGCTCGCCGCTGTCGAGGTAGAGCCGTCCGGCGAGCTTCGCTTCGAGCACCTGGGCTTCCAGGAAGGCCGGGGCACGCTTGCGCAGCTCGCCGAGCTGGGAGAGCAGCTCGTCGTAGACCCGCGGGTCGGCGAGCCGCTGGCGCAGCGCCAGGAAGGTCCGGTAGTCCCCTTCGTCGATCTCCAACTCCAGCCGTGGCACGCGCAGCTCCCGGTCGGCATAGCCCTGCCGGAGCGAGGCGGCGACGGCGTTGGCGAACAGGCGCGGGTCCGAAGAGGGCAGGCGCAGCGCGCCCGACCAGAGCAGCCGGCCGTCGGTGCCGTCGAGCCGGCGCAGGCTCACCTGGCAGAGGTCGCCGGCGCAATCGGCCTGGGAGGCGACGACCTCGCCGGCCGCCACGGCGCGGGCGACCGCCGCCGGCGAGCCGTGCACGGCGTTGATCTGGGCGGTGTCGAGGGCCGCCAGGCCGTCGAGGGCCGCCACGGCGCGCAGCAGGGCGGCCTGGAGGTTCAGCTTCACCTGGGCGCTGTCGTCCGGCAGCAGGGAGCCCGAGACCTCGGGCCTGAGCACGGCGACGTAGACGGGCGGCCTGGGCCGCCGCGTCAGCAGGAAGCCCGCGGCTCCGGCGGCCAACAGCAGGAGGGCCGCCGCGAGCCCGAGCCAGCGGCGCCGCCGCCGGGTCCAGAGGGCCGGAGCGGTGAGGGCCGCGCCGGAGCTGCCGGAGTCCCAGAGCCCGGCCGCCGTCAGCTCGGCGAGGATGGCCGACGCCTTCGGGTAGCGATCCCCGGGCTCCTTCGCGAGGCAGCGGGTGGCGATCCGCTCCAAGGCCTCCGGCACGTCCGGGCGGAGGCCGCGGAGAGCCGGCGCGTCCTCGAACAGGATGGCATGCACCATGCCCTTGCGCTCGCCGCCGAACGGGCGCTCCCCGGCGAGCATCTGGTAGAGCACCACGCCGAAGGCCCAGAGGTCGCCGGCGATGCCGCTCTCGTTGCCGCGGAGCTGCTCGGGCGCCATGTAGGCCGCCGTGCCCACCACCACGCCCTGCTCCGTGACGGTAGGCGCCTCCGCCCACTTGGCGAGGCCGAAATCGAGGAGCTTCACCCGCCCGTCGCGGGTGATCATGACGTTCTCGGGCTTGAGGTCGCGATGGACGACGCCGGCGGCGTGGGCCGCCGCCAGGGCCGAGGCGAGCTGGCCGGCCAGGGACGCCGCCTCGAGCGTCGGCAGCCGGTTTTCCGGCTGGCGGGCGAGGCGGGCCGCGAGGGTCTCGCCGTCGTAGTAGGCCATGGCGATGAAGCGCCGGCCCTCGTGCTCGCCCACCTCGTAGATGGTGCCGATGTTGGGGTGGTCGAGAGCCGCCGTGGCCTGCGCCTCCCGGCGGAAGCGGACCTCGTCGCGCGGGTTGTGCGATGTCTGGGCGAGGAACTTCAGGGCGACCCCGCGGCCCAGCTCGAGGTCGACGGCCTGATAGACCACGCCCATGCCGCCGCGGCCGAGGAGGCGCTGGACGCGGAAATGAGAGACCTGCTGGCCAAGGAGCGGGTCGCTCCTCGACTCGGGGGGCGCCGTCTGGAACGCCTGGAAGGCCGGTCCCCCGGGCAGCGTCAGGTCTTCGAGCGACGGCGGGGGGAGCGGCGCGCCGCAGGCCGGGCAGAGCGAGTCGAACTCGGAGTAGCCCTGGCCGCAGGCCGGGCAGAGGAGCTCGGTCATGACTCCTGGGCGACGAAGCGTGGCGTGGCGAGGGCCGGCCGGTGGCGGGCGAGGAGCTTCTGGAGATAGCTCCGGTGGAGCCCGGACTCCCGGGCCGCCCGCGAGACGTTGCCGTCGCAACGCCTCATGAGGTCTTCGATGAAACGGCGCTCCACGTCGGCGACGCTCGCCTCGCGGGCTTCGTTCAGCGACTCGCCGGTCAGCTCGCGGAACACCGGCTCGGGCGCGGGGCCGTCGCCGGCCGCTCCGGCCACTTCCGGCGGCAGGAGGCCGAGATCCAGCTCCGGCCCCTGGGCCAGCAGGCAGGCCCGCTCGACGGCGTGGGAGAGCTCGCGGACGTTGCCGGGGAAGTCGTAGGCGAAGAACGCGCGCTCCGCCCTTGGTGTCCAGCGGGGCTTCTCGCCCGCCCGCCGCCAGTGCCGTCGCAGGAAATGGTCGGCCAGCAGGAGGACGTCCCCCCGGCGCTCGCGCAGCGGCGGCAGCTTCAGGTCGAGCACCTTGAGCCGGAAGTAGAGGTCTTCCCGGAAGTGTCCATCGCGAATCATCTGCCGGAGGTCGCGGTGGGTGGCGGCGACGACCCGGACGTCCACCTTCTCCGTGCGGTCCGAGCCGAGCCGCTGGATCTCGCCGAATTGGAGGAAACGGAGCAGCTTCGCCTGCGCCTCGATGGGGATCTCGCCGACTTCGTCGAGGAAGAGCGTACCGCCATGGGCGGCGGCGAGCCGGCCCGGACGGTCGCGCTTGGCGTCGGTGAAGGCTCCCGCGACGTGGCCGAAAAGCTCGGATTCCAGCAGCGTTCCCGGTAGGGCGGAGCAGTGGACGGTGATGAACGGCCGGCCCCGGCGCGGGCTGTTGACGTGGAGGGCGCGGGCGATCAGCTCCTTGCCGGTGCCCGTCTCGCCCAGGACGAGGATGGGAGCGTCCGCCCCGGCGACCTGGGCGACGACCCGCAGCAGCTCGACCATGCGGGGATCGCGGGTGACGATCCCCGCGAAATCGTTCTGGGAGAACAGCTCGCCTTCCAGGCTCCGGTTGCGCCGCCTCAGGGCCTCGCGCTCGCTCGCCCGCAGGAGGAAGAGCCCGGCGATCTCGGTGAGCCCGGTGAGAAAGGCCCGGCACTCCTCGTCGAAGCTGTCCACCTTGTGGCGGTTCTCGAGGTAGACCACGCCGTAGACCTCGCCACCATGGCGAAGGGGCGCGACCAGGGCACAGCAGAGACCGATGAAGAGAGCGCTCTCGCCGGAGCCGAAGCGGTCGTCCTCGATCAGGTTCGGCAGGTAGATGACCTTCCCGGTCTCGATCGCCTCGCGCACCAGCGTGCGGCTGTACCGGCGTTCGGCCGCGGAGCGCTGCTCACGTTCGTAGCCGACCTCGAACTTCTGCTGGAACGAGCCCTCCTCGCGCACCACGACGAAGCCTGTCTCGGCGCCGCACCGTTCGACGATGCGGCGCAGAAGGACCTCGGGCGCCCGCTCGTCGTCCTCCTCGGCCAGGAGGAGCTTCGAGATATGGAAGAGCTCCTCGTAAAGGTTCATACCCGCCTGCCTCCGATCGATGACACCTGCCTCTGGGGACAGACAGAGCTTAAACGATTGTGCAGAGAAAATCTCCCTCCACCGGCAGTGCCTCTCAAGAGTTGCACCCGGCTGTGCTCACCGATTCTAAGAGTTTTATTTTCAGTAGTTTGCAATACGAAAAAACGCGGCACGGCCATTGCCTTGGAAGAAGGGCGCAGGCAAACTACTAAAGGAGAGTCAAATGTCCAACTATGTGATCCAGTTCATGGGCTCTGTCAGCAGTCCGCAGCCAACCAACTTCTGCATGGGAGTCACCTCCCCCGGGATCAACGCCCCGGTCAACCTCAGCAATCTTAGCTTCGGGGCCAACACCGAGTGGAAAGCGGATCCGGTCACCGGCACCATCACCTCGGCCGCCGACCCGACCCTCGTCCTCTCTTTCACCGGGACCAGCCCGTCCAACGGGACGCCCCTCGTGCTGCAGCAGCAGGTGCCGGGCGGCTTGAACCAGCAGTGGAACTGGTCCGGCAACGCACCACGGATCGTCAGTGTCAACTTCCCGAACTTTGCGGTCGACGACAACGGTTGCACCTCGACTCCGGGCACGCCGCTGCAGATGTACGGCACGGGAGGCGCGTGTCAAGCGTGGCGATTCATTACCGTCGCCCAAGCCCAGGAGTTCGCGAAGTCCGCGTCCGAGAAGTAGGAGGCCGAGCGACACGAGCCCACCAGCGTCCGCTACCGAACAGGGTGAGCCCGCCTGGGCTCACCCCTGTTTTCCGCGAGCAGATGCGCGAGAGCGACCGACGTGTCGAGATAGATCAACGGTCGTTACGATCCCGCTGGAGATCCTGCAGAAGATCGCTGAGGGAAGTGACCGGAACCCGAGGAGGCGTGCCGACCGCGGAAGCCGGCTGGATCCAGCCCTTCTGCACAGCATCCGCCAAAGGCGTCAGAGAGGCCGAAGGATCTTGAACAACCCCTCGTCCACCGGCGCGCCGGGTTGGGCTCATACGGCTACGATCTCGACGAGATCGCCGAGCGCCTGGAAATCGTCCGGGTTGCGGGTGTAGAGCGGCAGGCCAGCAGCACATGCGGCCGCTGCAAGGAGGAGGTCGATGGCACGCGCCCCCCTGGCCTTGCGCCCCGCGGCTACCACAGCGGAATAAACCCTCCCGTAAGCGCGTGCCGCCTCAGCGTCGAAGGGCAGAGGATCGAATGCGGCTTCCGCGCGCTGGAGCCGATCCTGGCGGCGTGCCCGCTCTTCGGGGTCTGGTGTGGCGTGCGGACCGGCGGCCAACTCGGCCATCGTGATTGCGCTTACGGCCACCTCGATGGGAAGCCGTGAAGGCTCAATGTGCTCGAGATCGATGACTACCGATGTGTCGAGGAGCCCGCGAACAGGCCGCCGGTCAAGCATCGGGTAAAATGTCCTGGTCAGCCCAGGCATCGACATCGGCACGGAAGCGGCCAGGATCGATCGCGGGCGCATTCTTGAAAATGGCAACGACTGCCGCCGCCGGTACGAATCGGTGGCGCCGGAGGGGAGTGAGCTCGCCTACCGGCACACCGTTGCGAGTGATGACGAAGGACTCTCCCTGATCGAGCCGGCGCATGATCTCGCCGCTGTCGTTGCGGAGCTCGCGTTGGGTGATGGATTCAGCCATTTTTTAATGGTAGCACGCCGTGCTACGGGTGTCGACTGCTCGGAGGCGGCACCCGTCACAGACGGTGCCGCCTCGGTTCCCTGCCTCACCCCGCCGGCTTCTTGAACAGCGCCTCGTCCACCGGCGCGTTCACCTGCACCTCCGAATACTTGATCTGTACGAACGGCTGGCCGTTCTGCGAGACGTTCGTCTGGTAGGGGATCTTGATCCCGGAGACCTCGCGGTAGTCGGTGTAGACGGCTTCGGTGGTCTGGCCGCCCGTTTCGAAAGCGACCTTGGTGACGAGGTTCGTCTGGGGATCGAGGAAGAAGCGGGTGGCATGCCCCGCCGCGTCGGCGATCTCGACGACGTGGACGGGCTTGCCGGCGACGTCGGCGTCGGGCAGCGGACGGGCGGTGTAGCCCGGCTGGCCGGCCCTGCGCAGGACGTCGAGGCCGTAGTACTGCTCTTCCTTGCTCTGGGCCGTCGTGTCCTGCACCTGGGGCCCGAGGCTGCTCCAGCCGGTGGTGCCGTCGAAGGCCTGGATCATGGCTCCCATGGGGAGTTGGATCTCGGTGCGCTCTTTCGAGGGCAGCAGGCGGTAGTTGACGATCGACGGGATCGGCATGGGCTGGGGCGCGCCGGGCGGGGTCAGGGTCCCCGAGCCCCGGGAGATCTGCGAGCGCTGCTCGACAAACGCCTTGCCGCCCAGGGCTTCCTGGGCCTTGCGGAGCATCTCAAGGGCCTTGGCCTGATCGGCTCCGGAGGCCGCCGGAGCCGCCGCGGCCTTCGGCTTCCGCAGGTCGGCGCGCAGGAAGTCGACCTCGGCGGCCGGGATGGTCTCGAAGTCGCCGTACTTCTTCTTCAGGGCCTCGGAGAAGGCCGAGGCGTTGCCGGCCAGCACGATCGCCATGTCGTCGGGATGGATGCGCTCGCGGGCGAAGCGCTGCACGTCGGCGGCGCCGACCTTCGAGATGCGCTCGTTGTAGGTCTCCAGGAACTCCCGCCCGTAGCCGGCCTTCATGGCTTCGAGCACCTTGCCGGCGATGCCGTCGGCGGTTTCGATCTCCAGCGGGAAGGCGCCGGTGATGTAGGTCTTGGCGGCTCGCAACTCGTCCGCCGGCACGGGGTCCTTCTGGAGGCCGCGGATGACGTCGAGCGACACCTCCAGGGCTTCGAGGGTCGACTCCGTCTTGGTGGAGGTCGTAGCCTCGAACCAGCCCGGCTGCGTGGGCTCGAGGAAGTAGCTGCCGGCGCCATAGGAGAGACCCCGCTTGCGGCGCACCTCGTCGAACAGCCGCGAGGTGGAGGTGCCGCCCAGCACGGAGTTGTAGACCCGCTCCGTAAAGAGGTCGGGATCGCGGAAGGCGACGGCCACCTGGCCGAGGCGGATCTCGGTCTGGACGGCGTCCGGCTTGTCGATGACGACGATCCGATGGCCCTTCCGGGGGGCCGTCTCCACGGCCGGCAGCTTGGCCGCCTCTCCCGTCTTCCAGCCGCCGAAGGCCTTTTCGGCGCGGGCGATGGCGTCCGCCGGCTTGACGTCGCCGACGATGGCGAGGATCGCGTCGTTGGGCACGTACCGCCGCTGGTGAAAGGCGACGAGGTCGTCCCGCGTCAGGCTCTTGAGCGACTCGGGGGTGCCGTCCCCGGGGCTGCCGTAGGGGTGGTCGCCGTAGAGCAGCCTCGGCATCGCGGTCTGGGCGAGGTAGCCCGCGTCCTGCTGCTGGATCTGGAGGCCGCTCAGAGCCTGGCGGCGCCAGCGGTCGAGCTCGTCCTGGGGGAAGGTGGGGTGGAGGAGGATGTCGGACAGCAGGTCGAAGCCGAGGTCGATCTGGTCGGCGGTGACCTCCGCGTCGGCGAAGCCGGATTCGAGGCCGTTGGTGGCGTTGACGTTGCCGCCGACGAAGTCGATGGTCTCGGCGATCTGCTGGGCCGAGCGGGTCGCCGTGCCCTTGGTGAGCAGGGCGGCGGTGGCCCCGGAAACGCCCGCCTTGCCGGCCGGCTCGAAGGCCCGGCCCGCCTTGAACACCAGGTGGAGGGAGACCAGCGGCTGCTCGTGCTGCTCGATCACCACGACCCGCAGGCCGTTGCCCAGCGTCTTCTGCTCGAACGGGGGGAAGCGGACCTCTTTGGCCGGTCCCGGCGGGGGAGGAGTCGCCTTGGGAGGAGTGGCCTTGGGGCTGGCGGCCGTCTGGGCGGCGGCCCCGGAGGCGGTCGCCGCGAGCAGCAGGGCCGCGGCGATCAGATTCTGGATGCGAAAGGTTGTCATGGCTTCTTGACCTCGCTCGGGCGCATGGCCTCGGGGAGCATGTAGACCACGGTGCGGTTCTCGGGGCTGAAATACGTCCGCGCCACCCGCTGCACGTCGTCGGCGGTGACCTTCTGATACTCGGCGAGCTGCCGGTTGACCAGCGACACGTCGCCGAGGATCACGGCGGCGTAGCCGATGGCGTCCGCCTTGTCCTGCACGGTCTGGCGGCCGAAGACCAGGCCGGAGATGAGCTGGTTCTTGGCCTTGGCGAGCTCGACGGCGGAGACGGGCTCGCTCTTCAGGCGGTCGATCTCGGCCAGCAGCTCCTTCTCGGCCTCGTCGGCTTTCGCTTCCCCTTGCAGGTAGGCGAAGAAGAAGAAGACGCCGGGATCTTCGAGCACGAACGCCTGGCCGCCGGCGCCGATGGCAATCTGCTTGTCGTAGACCAGCCGCCGGTAGATGCGGCCGCTCTCGCCGCCGGAGAGGATGTTGCTGGCGACGCGCAGGGCGTAGATGTCGGGCGTGCCCTCCTGGGGCACGTGGTAGGTCAGCACCACGGCCGGCAGCGGCGTGTTGGGGTGGTAGTCGACGGCCCGGCGCTCGGCCTTCTGGGCCGGCTCCTGGAGGATGTCGCGCGAGATCGGCTTGCCCTTGGGGATGTTGCCGAAGTAGGTCTCGACCCACCGCTTGACCTGGGCGGAGTCGAAGTCGCCCGACACCACCAGGGTGGCGTTGTTGGGCACGTAGTAGGTGGCGTGGAAGTCGCGCACGTCCTGGAGCGTGGCGGCGTCGAGGTCTGCCATGCTGCCGATCGACAGGATCCGGTAGGGATGGGTGGTGTAGGTGTTCTGCAGCACCACCTCGAGGAGCCGGCCGAAGGGCGGGCTCTCCACTCGCAGGCGGCGCTCTTCCTTCACCACCTCGCGCTCGGACTTGAAGTTCGCCTCCGAGACGTCGAGCGAGCGCATGCGGTCGGCCTCCATCCACAGCACCCGCTCCAGGTAGTTGCTGGGGAAGACCTCGAAGTACTGGGTGCGGTCGAAGCTCGTGGTGGCGTTGTAGGCGCCGCCGATCGAGCTGATGAAGGTGCGGTGCTCCTCGGCCGCCAGGTTCGCCGAGCCCTTGAACATGATGTGCTCGAAGAGGTGGGCGAAGCCGCTGCGTCCCTTGGGCTCGTTCTTCGAGCCGACGTGGTACCAGACCTCGACCGTTGCCACGGGCACCGAGTGGTCCTCGTACATCAGGAGCTGGAGCCCATTGGGCAGCTTCTGCTCCTGGACCTCCAGCTTCGGCGGCGTCACCTTGAGCGCCTCCGCGGCCGGCGCCTGGGCCAGCGAGGCCATCGGAGCGGCCAGGGCCAGGAGGGCCGCCGCCTGGAGGGCCATCCTGGCGAGACGCGTGATTTTGGGTTGCAGCATCGGATCTCCTTCGACGGTTGAATGAATCAGGGCCACGCGGTAGTTTATCCCGCATGAACAGACGATTCGCCTCCTGGACTCCGCTCGCGCTCCTCGCCCTCGCCCTGCCGTTGTCTCTTTCCCTGCAGGCGGCGGCTCCCCAGCCGCCGGTGGCTCCCGCTGCCGAACCGATCCCCGCGCCGCCCGACGTGGCGGCGGCCCCGGCGGACGCCGAGGTCACGGCCAGCGGGCTCGCCTCCAAGGTGCTGACGCCCGGCACGGGCACGGATCACCCGACCGTGTCCGACCAGGTGAAGGTGCACTACACCGGCTGGACGACGGACGGCAAGATGTTCGACTCCTCCGTGGCCCGCGGCCGGCCGACGGTGCTGCCCCTGGGCAAGGTCATCGCCGGCTGGAAGGAAGGCCTCCCGCTCATGGTGGCGGGCGAGAAGCGGCGCTTCTGGATCCCCGCCAAGCTCGCCTACGAAGCCAATCCCGCCAAGCCGCAGGGAATGCTGGTGTTCGACATCGAGCTGCTCGAGATCCTGCGGGTGCCGCCGGTGCCGGCCGACGTGGCGGCGGCGCCGGCGGACGCCCAGCACAGCGCCTCCGGCCTCGCCTGGAAGGTCCTGAAACCCGGCAAAGGCGGCCGCCTGCCGAAGGCCTCCAGCACCGTCAAGGTGCACTACACGGGCTGGACGACGGACGGCAAGATGTTCGACTCGTCCTACGCCCGGGGCACCCCGACCACCTTCCAGCTCACCAAGGTCATCCCGGGCTGGACGGAGGGCCTGCAGCTCATGACGGAAGGGGAGTCGCGCCGGTTCTGGATCCCCAAGAAGCTCGCCTACCGCGGCGCCCCGGACAAGCCCGAGGGGATGCTGGTGTTCGACATCGATCTCCTGGAGATCACGAAACAGTAATGAGTAATGAGATAGTAAGGCGGCCCATGGCAGAGTAGAGCTGTACCGCTATGAGAACCCATCGCGCAACAAGGCTCCAATGGATCGTCTGCGTGCTCCTGCCGCTGGCGATCCTGGCGCCTTTGTGCCTGGCGCTGGGAGCCTCGACGGATCACTACTGCGCGTGCGGCATGAAGAAGGGCGAGTGCTTCTGCGACCTCGCCCAGCACCGCAAGATGGGGCACTGCGGCACCGAGGTCGTGGAACGCCGTTGCGCGCTGCACGCTCCCCGGCACGAGCCGAGCGAGGGCCCGAGGATCAGCCTCGATCTCCGCAACCGCCTTGGCATCTTCGAAAGCCATGTCCCCGGCATCGGACCCGAGCCCGGCGGGTTCGTCGTACCCGCTGAAGCCTTCTTCCCCCTGGCCGTTTCCGCTCCACCCGAATCTCCCCCTCCCCGAGCCTCCTTCCCGCTCTCGTGAATCTCCGTCCCGCCTGCCGTAGGCGAGGAAACGACTTTCATGGAAGGGAAGGAGTGTTTACATGTGGATTTCGAGTAGGAACCGCGTCTTCGCGGTGGCCGCGCTCTGCGCATTTCTGACCGTTGCTAGTGGAATGGCCCAGATACCAGAGGACCAGCCCCAGGAGAGCTACACCGACCAGATCGACGTTATTGAAAAGCAGGAGCCCGCTCTCACGGCGCCGAGCGTCGAGAAGGCGGAGAAGAAATTGGAGACGGTGGCCGGCGGCACCAGCCTCGTCGACGCCGAGACCTACGAGCGGGGGCGGGTCTCGACGCTCAAGGATGCCCTGGAGTTCGCTCCGGGCGTGCTCGTGCAACCCCGATTCGGCTCGGAGGAGGCGCGCCTGTCCATCCGCGGCTCGGGCCTCCAGCGCACGTTCCATGGCCGCGGCCTCCGGCTGCTCCAGGACGGCGTGCCGCTCAACCTCGCGGACGGCGCCTTCGACTTCCAGGCGGTCGAGCCCCTGGCGGCCCGCTACATCGAGGTCTTCCGCGGCGCGAACGCCCTTGAATACGGCTCCTCGACCCTCGGCGGGGCCATCAACTACGTGTCGCGCAACGGCTACGACAGCCGCCCCCTCCAGGCCCGCGCCGAGTCCGGCTCGTTCGGCTATCTGCGGGGGCAGGTCAGCTCGGGGTTCTCCCAGGGCCGGCTCGACGGCTTCGCGACGCTCACCCATTCCTCGCTGGACGGCTACCGCCGGCACAGCGAGCAGAGCAACCAGCGCTTCCTCGGCAACCTCGGCTTCCGCCCGAACGACGGCCTGGAGACCCGCTTCTACCTGGCGGCGTTCCGCTCGGACTCCGAGCTGCCGGGCAACCTGACCAAGGCGCAGCTCGAGAACGATCCCCGCGGGGCGGCGGCGGGCAACGTCGCCTTGGACCAGAAGCGGAACTTCGACCTGCTCCGGGTCTCCAACCGCACGAGCCTGCTGCTGGGGGACGGGAGCCGGATCGATATCGGAGGCTTCTGGGCCTACAAGGACCTCGACCATCCGATCTTCCAGGTGCTCGATCAGAAGTCGAACGATTTCGGGGCCGACGTGCGCTATGAAAACGAATCGAGCCTGCTCGGGCGGTCCAACCACCTGGTGATCGGCTTCAGCCCGGTGGTGGGCTTCGTGGACGACAACCGGTTCGTCAACGTCAGGGGCGAGCGCGGGGCCCGCACCGCCGCGGGCAAGACGACCTCGGTCAACCTGGACCTCTACGCCGAGAACCGGCACCAGGTGCTGCCGCGGCTCTCCCTCGCCACGGGCCTCCAGGTCTCCCGCGCCCGGCGGGACTTCGCGGACGATTTCCTGGCCAACGGCAACCAGACCGACCGCCAGGACTTCGACGGCCTCAGCCCCAAGCTCGGCCTGATCTACGAGGTGGCGCCGGCGGTCTCAGTGTTCACCAACGTCAGCCGCAGCTTCGAGCCGCCGACCTTCGGCGAGCTGGTCAGCGTCGGCGGCGACGGCCTCCTCAAGCTCCGGGCCCAGACGGCCAATACGCTCGAGCTGGGCAGCCGGGGTTCCGCGGGGTTGGTTTCCTGGGATGTCGCCCTCTATCACGCCCGGGTCTCGGACGAGCTTCTCGGCCTGAACGACGCCGTGGGCAATCCGCTCGGCACGATCAACGCCGACCGCACCCTGCACTCGGGAGCCGAGGTCGGATTGACGGCCCGCTTCGGCAGCGCCGTGGTCCTCCGGCAGGTCTACAACTGGAGCCGGTTCCGGTTCGACGGCGATCCGGTGTTCCACGACAACACGCTCGCCGGAGTCCCCGAGCACTTCCTGCGCACGGAGATCCTCTTCGAGCGCGGCGGCTTCTACGGCGGCCCCAACGTCGAGTCGGCGCCGAAGGCATACCCGGTGGACCACGCCAACACGCTCTTCGCGGACCCCTACACGATCGTCGGGCTCAAGCTCGGCTACCGCACGGCGAGCGGCCTCTCGGGCTTCGTGGAGGGGCGAAATCTGACCGACAAGGTTTATGCGGCGACCACAGGGGTGATTCCCGACGCCCGGGGACGCGATTCGGCGCAGTTCCTTCCCGGGGATGGGGCTTCGGTGTATGCCGGATTGGAGTACCGGTGGTGACTCGATCCATCCTTCTCCTCAGCCTCCTGGTCTTTTCTGGGTGCCAGGGGCACGAAGCGGCGCCGTCGAGGCTTCATGCCTCTTTTCCCGGTCGGGACGCGAGGATGCGCTGGGATGACGCCGGCAATCTCCACGTGGTCTACGTGGAAGAGGGGCCGAAGGGCGCGGCCGTCCTGTACCGCCGGCTTGGCGCCCAGCCGGCCGGCCCCTTCGCCGTCTCGCCTCCCGGCATCGTCACGACGGCAGGCACGGAAACGCCGCCCGCCCTGGAAGTCCTGCCGGACGGCACGCTCGTGGCGGGCTATCCGGTGGCGCTGCCGGGCCATTGGAAGAGCGAGATCCGGGTGCAGCGTTCGACCGACCATGGAGCGACCTGGAGCGCGCCGCGCCTGATCCATCCCCAGCGGTCGGGCTCGCATTCCTTCCTCTCCTCGGCCCTCACCTCCACGGGGACGGCGGCCTTTGCCTGGCTCGACAACCGGGCGGGCCACATGGGCATCTACGCCGCCTCGACCCGGGACGGCGAGACGTTCTCGCCCAACCGGACCGTCGACGCCGAGACCTGCCAGTGCTGCGGCACGGAGCTGTTCGCCGGGCGTGGCGGCGAGGTGTGGCTGGGCTACCGCGATCTGGAGGCCGACAATCTTCGCGACTTCCGGGTGCTGCGCAGCCGGTCGGACCCGCCGGATTTCAAGGATGGCGCGAAGCTGTCCTCGGATGGCTGGAAGATCAACGGCTGTCCCGAGACGGGAGCCCGGTTCGCGCAGGCTTCGGACGGCACGCTCTGGGCCGCCTGGTTCACGGCCGGCGGCGTGCCGGGCGTCTACGTAACCTCTTCAAGCGATGGAGGCGCGAGCTTCGCCACGCGGACTCTCCTCAGCGACCCCAACCATCTGGGACGGCACCCCGAGATCGCCGCGCTCCCCGACGGCCGGATCGTGGTGCTTTACGAGACCGTTGGGGATGGCGGCGCTCGTCCCCTGGTCGCGCGGATCCGTGACGCCGCCGGAACCTGGGGACCGCCTCGCACGGTTGCGTCCGAGGGGAGCTATCCCCGTTTCGTGTCGAGCGGCGACCGGACGGCCGTGGCCATCACCCGCCGCTCCGAGGATTCGCCGAGCGTCGTGGTGATGGACTGGCCGAGCCTGGAGGAGGGGGGGACGAAGGGGAAGTGACTCGCGTGTGAAGCTCATAGGCCTCATTCCAAGTCGAGTATTCTAAGAGGATGTCTGGAAAAGGTGCGCCTCGGTTGGAAGTCCCACGAGGCGAGCCCGGAGGGCGCCAGACTCCTAGCCCAGGGCGTAAGCCCTGGGGAGAGAGCGTAAAAAGCCTTGAGAGCCCCGCCAGGGGCGGCAGAAATCCAGGGCTCACGCTCCGAAAAAGAAGTCTGCCGCCCCTGGCGGGGCTCATGAAGGATTGGGCGCTTGTACCCAGGGCTGACGCCCTGGGCTAGGAGTCTGCCGCCCTCCGGGCTCGCGGTGGAGAACCACTTTCCGAACATCCTCTAACGTCCTTCCCATGGCCCGCTCCGAACGCAAAGCCCCGCCGCTGCCCGATCCCGAGAACGGGATGTGGCAGGGGCGGTCCGTGGCCCGGCGGTTCGTGTCGCCGGACGGCTTGACGGTGCTGGTGGGGCGGACGGCCGAGGACAACGACGTGCTGACGTTCAAGCTCGGGAGCCCGCGGGACTTCTGGCTGCACGTCGCCGCCGAGTCGGGCTCCCACGTGGTGGTGCGCAACCCCGAGGGGCTCGACCGTCTGCCCAGGGAGACGGAGCAGCTCGCGGCTGGTCTCGCGGCCGGCTACAGCAAGGCCAGGAAGGGCGGGCGGGTCGCCGTCCACCTGTGCCGCTGCGAGGACGTGAGCAAGCCTCGTGGCTTCCCGCCCGGCAAGGTCCTTCTCGACCGCTTCCGGAGCGTCCAGGTCGCGCCTTGGCGGCCCGACGCCGAGAAGGCGGGATAACCCAAGAGCCTGACCTGGCGGGTCGTCCGCCGTCTACAGCGACTGAAGGATCGCGGAGGCGCCGCTGCCCGCCACCTCGCCCGGAGCGTCTACGTTCAGGGCCTTGAGGACTCCGTTCTCGATGACGGCGGCGTAACGTTGGGAGCGGACGCCCATGCCGAAGGCTCGGGAGTCCAGCTCCAATCCCAAGGCGCGGGCGAAGTCGCCGTTGCCGTCGGCCAGGGGCACGATCTTCTCGCCGACTCCCTGCGCCGTGAACCAGGCCGAGAGCACCTCGATGTCGTTGACCGCCGTGCCGGCCACGAGGTCGGCCCCCCGCGACCGCATGTGATCGGCCAACTCGATGAATCCGGGCAGGTGGTAGTCGGAGCAGACGGATGTGAAAGCGCCCGGGACGGCGAACAGCACCACCTTCTTGCCCTGGAAGAGCTCCTCCGTCCAAACGCTCTCGAACTGCCCGTCGCGGATCGTCTGTAACTTCACGTTGGGGACCTTGTCCCCGACTTTGATCGTCATTTCGTCTCCCTCTCGTCAGTACTCACCTCAGTGCTCACCTCAGTACGCGCCGGCTGGCCGATCCTATCAAACGACATTTCAGCGTTTCCCGGTGAAATGCAATGTCGGACGCGGGCACCACCCTTCGAACGGACCGGCTTGCATTTTGAGTTGAGCGGGCCAAATCGATGGTGATAAGGTGAAGTTCATCAGTCCTCATCGTTGATTTTGTCCCGGTTTGGCGCTTTGGCTCCACTGGAGCGAGGCGGCTGGAAATACCTGTGGCGAGTCCGGCGGTCCCGAGGTCTCTCGGGAGCGTCTCTGGATAGATCTCTGTTCTGATTTGGGAGGCCAGGCATGTCGAGGCAACGCGTAGCGCTGTTCGTGCTGTTCCTGTCGTTGTCGATTCTCTCCGCCACGGCCGCCATGGCCAGCTCCTCCACGGCCTTCCTGGACGGCTATGGCCGGGTGACGCAGACCTTCGCCGTGGGGGAGCGCGCCCACGTGCGGGTCGAGGACTCCCAGCACAACTATCCGGGGATCCGGGACACCGTCTACGTCACCGTCGCCGCCCCGGGGCTTGGCGACCAGGAGCAGGTCGAGCTCCAGGAGACGGGCTTCGACACGGGGATCTTCGAGGGCTCCGTCGCGACCTCCAACGCGACCGGCCCCTCTGGGGACGGCGTGGTCGGGGCTTCTTTCGGCCAAGCCATCGAAGCCGTGTACCAGGACTCCGATCCTCCCAACTCTTCGCGGGCGGACGCCACGATGACGGCCAATCGCCTCGAGCTGATGGATGGCAAGGGCCGTCCCGCCGAGGTCTACCTGGAATCGACGAGGGCTTACGTGCGGGTCGTGGACACCCTCGCCGGCTCGCCGGTGAACGCCGACGCGATCCAGGTGGTCCTCCAGGCCGATCTCTCGGGTGACCAAGAGCTCTTGACGCTGACGGAAACGGGTCCGGCCACGGGCCTCTTCGAGGGATCCATCCAGTTGCGCCAGGGACCGGGACAGCCGGGGGACGGGCTCCTGCAGACCTACGTGGCAGGCCCGCCCTACGAGTTCGACACGGTGCGGGCGACCTTCTTCGGTTCCGTGGGGACCTCGACGGACGCCGTGGGCACGGCCGGCTCGCTCACCTCCTTCGTGGATGCCTACGGCAACGAGGTGACGGCTTACGCGGCCGGCGTGGCGGCCCGCGTGCGGGTGGAAGACCACAACGCCAACGACCCCAGCCGGTTCGACTTCGTGCCGGTGACGGTGAGCTCGCTGCAGACGGGCGACGCCGAGGGGCTGGCGCTGCTGGAGGTCGCCAAGGACAGCGGGATCTTCGAAGGAGCGCTGCCGACGCGGACGAACGCCCCGGCGTCTCTCTCCGACGGCCTCCTCCAGGTGCAGGTGGGCGAGGAGATCGAGGCGATGCACGTCGACTTCAACGGCGTGCTGGCCTCCGGAGCGCGGGCGCGGATCGAGTACGCGAGCGTCTCGTTCGTCGACGAGGCGGGCCGTCCCACGGTGGAATTGCTGGAGAACGACAGGGCCCGGGTGCGGCTGCTCAGCCTGGGCGGCAACGGCAATCCGGGGAGCGTGGAGACGCTGACGGTGGATTTGCGGAGCCTCTACGCCGGAGACCTGGAGCCGGTGATCCTGACGGAGACCGGTCCGGATACGAGCATCTTCGAGGGCTCGATACAGCTGGTTTTCAACGTTTCGGCCTCCCAGGGCAGCGGCGTGCTGGAGACGGGCAACCAGGGACCGGATTTCCCCGGCGAGCAGGTGACGGCGAGCTACGGGCCGTTCAGCGCCACGGCGCGCACGGTGGGCGCGCGGGTGGTGTTCATCGACGACTTCGGCCGGCAGACCTCGACGTTCCCCCTCGGTTCCAAGGTGCGGGTGCGGGTCAGCGATCCGTCGCACAACAATCCGACCAACCGGGACAACAGCGCCATAACCTTGTCGGCTTGCCAGAACGACCAGGAGCTGGTCCAGCTCGCGGAGACGGGCTTCGACACGGGCGTCTTCGAGGGCGAGATCCCGAGCGGAAACTACGGCTCGTATAGCGACGGCCTCCTGAAGGGGTCGCCGTCCTGCGTGATCTCGGCGTTCTATCAGAACCCCAACAATCCTCGTTACACGCAGGCGGACGCGGTGTTCACCGGCGGTGAGGTGCTGTTCGTGGATGCGCAGGGCCAGCCGGCGAGCGTGTTCCTGGAAGGCACCCGGGCCTATCTGCGGGTGGTCGACCACTCGCGCAGCGGCACGGCCCAGGTTTTTCTCTCCACGGACCTCTCGAACGACCAGGAGCCGTTGACCCTTCAGGAGACGGCCGGAGGAGTCTTCACGGGCTCGATCGAGCTGCGCTCCTCGCCGTCGGGCCAGTTCGGAAACGGCATTCTGGAGACGTCGGAGGCCTCGGGTCCGCCCCACGAGTTCGAGACGCTGCGGGCGAGCTATCAGGACGCCACGTTCACGGAATCGACGGCCACGGCGGCGACGCAGAATTTCCGAGTGTGGTTCCTCGACGCTTTCGGCAACGTGGTGAGCAGCTACGCCCAGGGCTCGCGGGTCTACGTGCGGGTGGAGGACCACAACTTCAACGATCCGACGCGGTTCGACGGGGCGGTGGTGACGGTGCGCACGAGCCAGGGTGACGAAGAGCCCTTGGCACTCCTGGAGACGGGCAAGAACACGGGCGTCTACGAGGGCTCGCTCGACCTGGACGGCAGCCCGCCGGTGAGCCTCGGCGACGGCCACCTGCAGGCGGGGCCGGGCGACGACCTGGAGGCGCGGATCGATTCCCGGTTCAACGCCTCGCCGGCTCGCGCCCGGGTCGAATACGCGGCGATCTCGTTCGTCGACGACGCCGGCCGTCCGGCGGTGGAGCTGCTGGAGAACGGCACGGCCCGGGTGCGGGTGCTCGGCACGGGCAACGGCAGCCCGGGGACCGTGGATACGCTGACGGTGGATCTGCGGAGCCTCTACGCTGGAGACGTGGAGCAGCTTCTCCTGACGGAGACGGGTCCGGACACGAACGCCTTCGAAGGCTCGATCCGGCTGGCCTTCAATTTCTCGGCTTCCCCGGGCAACGGCGTGGTGGAGACGGGCAACCAGGGCCCCGAGTTCCTCGGCGAGGCGGTGACGGCGAGCTATGGCCCCTACAGCGCCACGGCGCGCACGGTGGGCGCGCGGGTGGTGTTCATCGACGACTTCGGGCGGCAGACGTCGAAGTTCCCCCTCGGCTCCAAGGTGAGGGTGCGGGTCACCGATCCGTCGCACAACAATCCGACCAACCGGGACAACAGCTCCGTGACCCTGTCGGCCTGCCAGAACGACCAGGAGCTCGTCCAGCTCGCGGAGACAGGTTTCGACACGGGTGTCTTCGAAGGCGAGATCCCGAGCGGAACCACCGGCTCCTACAGCGACGGAATCTTGAAGGGGTCGCCGTCCTGCGTGATCTCGGCCTTCTACCAGAACCCCAACAATCCTCGTTACTCGCAGGCGGACGCGGTGTTCACGGGCGGCGAGGTGCTGTTCGTGGACGCCCAGGGCCAGCCGGCCAGCGTGTTCCTGGAAGGCACCCGGGCCTATCTGCGGGTGGTAGATCACTCGCGCAGCGGTACGGCCCTGGTTTTTCTGTCCACGGATCTCTCCAACGACCAGGAGCCGTTGACGCTTCAGGAGACGGCTGGAGGCGTCTTCACGGGCTCGATCGAGCTGCGCTCCTCGCCGTCGGGCCAGTTCGGAAACGGCATTCTGGAGACGTCGGAGGCCTCGGGCCCGCCGCACGAGTTCGAGACCCTGCGGGCGAGCTACCAGGACGCTACGTTCACGGAATCGACGGCCGTGGCCGCGACGCAGAACTTCCGGGTCTGGTTCCTCGACGCTTTCGGCAACGTGGTGAGCAGCTACGCCCAGGGCTCGCGGGTCTACGTGCGGGTGGAGGACCACAACTTCAACGATCCG
>Ga0070669_100000147_pt1 | contig 63176 bp, 72 predicted proteins | sample KBSS53metaG_FD_64680 | JGI IMG/M metagenome (GOLD analysis project Ga0070669, IMG submission 64680) | Switchgrass rhizosphere microbial communities from Kellogg Biological Station, Michigan, USA - KBS S5-3 metaG | ecosystem: Host-associated > Plants > Roots > Rhizosphere > Soil ...
GCCGATCCCATAGCGGTGATGGAAGATCGTCCGTTGTCGAATACGACCGGCGCGGTGCTCGATCCGGTTTTTAGTTTGCGACGGCGCGTCAGGATTCCTCCGGGTCAAACGGTGCGCTGTTCGTTCTCGACCATCGTCGCGCGTTCTCGCGAAGAGGCGATGATGCTGGCCGACAAGTATCACGACCCGAATACGTTCGAGCGCGAGCTGCGACTGGCCTGGACCAAGGCACAGGTGGAGATGAGCCACCTCAATATCAACTCGGAAGAAGCGCACCTGTTTCAGCGCCTGGCGTCGCGCATTTTGTATTCGGAGCCTTCGCTGCGGCCGCGGCCGCACGTGCTGGCGCTCAACACGCGCGCGCAATCGAGCCTTTGGGCCTACGGCATCAGCGGCGACCTGCCGATCCTGGTGGTGCGCATTGATAAGGTTGAAGATCTGCCGACCGTGCGTCGCCTCGTGCGCGCGCATGAGTATTTGCACTACAAGGGACTGAAGATCGATCTGGTTGTACTAAACGACAGCCCCACCAGTTATCTGCAAAACCTGCAAAGAGAACTGGAAACGCTCGTGCGCACCAGCGGCCTGGGCGGATTGCAGGACAAACCCGGCGGAGCTTTTCTGCGGCGCGCCGATCAAATGCCGGAAGCGGATCGTATTCTGCTCCACGCGGTGGCGCGCGCGGTAATTGTTTGCGAGCGCGGAGCGCTCGAGGACCAACTCGAGCGGCCCGAGGTTTCGGAGGTGCTGCCCGAGTTGTTTGCGGCGCGGCAGCCGTCGCAAACCTATCCTGAGCCAACCGTCGAGCGGCCCGATCTCGATTTCTTCAACGGGCTCGGCGGATTTCACCAGGGTGGTCGTGAATACGTAACTCTGCTGGGCGCGGAACAGTGGACGCCCGCGCCCTGGTCAAACATCATCGCGAACAAAAGCGAATTTGGTTTTCAGGTGACTGAGACCGGCGCCGGCTACACCTGGTCGGTGAACAGCCGTGAGAACCGGCTGACGCCGTGGTCCAACGATGCGGTGAGCGATCCGCCCGGCGAAATTATTTATTTGCGCGACGAAGACACCGGCACGGTCTGGTCGGCGACGCCCCTCCCGATTCGCGAAGCTGAGCCTTACATGGTCAGGCACGGCCAGGGCTACACCGTTTTCGAACACACCAGTCACGGCATCGCCCAGGAGCTGCTGCTGTTTGCGCCGCTTGACTCCTCAGTAAAAATTTCGCTGCTGCGTCTCAGCAATCGCAGCGCGCGAAAACGCAAACTGACGATCACGATGTACAACGAACTGGTGCTGGGAGTGCAGCGGACGACCTCGGCGCCTTACGTTATCACCGAGATAGATCAGCCGGCGTCAACCGTCTATGCTCACAATCCTTTCAACAACGAGTTTGCCGGCCGCGTTGCGTTTGCCGCGACGAGTGAGAACGTTTCCAGTGCGACTTGCGATCGCAAAGAATTCATTGGCCGCAACGGTAGTCTGACCGCGCCGGCGGCGCTGCGCCGTGTGAAGCTATCGGGACGCGACGGCGCCGGTCTCGATCCTTGCGCCGCGTTGCAGATCACAATTGAGCTTGCTGCCCACGAAAACCGGCAGTTTGTGTTCCTCCTCGGCGAGGCGGCCTCCAAAGAAACAGCCGCTGAGCTCGTCGAAAAATTCAAACATCCGGCGCGCGTGAACGAAGTCTTCGAAGACGTCGTGGCCCATTGGGACACGCTGTTGCGGACGGTGGAAGTGAGAACACCGGATCCGGCGATGGATACGATGCTCAATCGTTGGCTGCTGTATCAAACGCTCGCTTGCCGCATCTGGGCGCGCTCGGCGTTCTATCAATCGGGCGGCGCGTTTGGTTTCCGCGATCAATTGCAGGATGTGATGGCGCTCGTCTACAGCAGTCCGGGCATCGCGCGCGAACAGATTGTGCTTTGCGCCGCGCACCAGTTCAAAGAGGGCGATGTGCAGCATTGGTGGCATCCGCCGAGCGGACGCGGCGTGCGCACACGTTTCTCAGATGATCTGCTGTGGCTGCCGTTTGTCGCGACGTTTTATGCAACTGTTACAGGCGACAACTCGGTGTTCGACGAAAACGTTGCGTTTCTCGAACAGCCGCTGCTGGGACCTGACCAGCAGGAAAGTTACATGCAGCCGAATGTTTCGCCGGAGTCGGCGTCGGTTTTTGAACACTGCCTGCGCGCGCTCGATCGCAGTTTGGCGGTGGGCGAGCATGGGCTGCCGCTGATGGGCGGCGGCGACTGGAACGACGGCATGAATCGCGTGGGCCATGGCGGCAAGGGCGAAAGCGTTTGGGTTGGTTGGTTTCTTTACACCACGCTGGTTCATTTCTCGTCGTTGTGTGATCAAAGAAATGAGACGGTGATTGCGAAACGTTATCGCGACCACCTGGAAAAATTGCAGCGGGCCCTCGCGGAAAAAGGTTGGGACGGCGACTGGTATCGCCGCGCTTACTTCGATGACGGCACGCCGCTCGGCTCGGTGCAAAACGATGAATGCCGCATCGATTCGATCGTCCAGTCGTGGTCGGTGATCTCGGGCGCGGCGGAAGGTTATCGCGCGCAGCGGGCCATGGCGGCAGTCGAAGAATATCTGATACGCCGTGGCGACGGCCTGGTGATTTTGTTTACGCCACCCTTCGATCGCGGCAAACTCGATCCCGGTTACATCAAAGGTTACGTGCCGGGCGTGCGCGAGAATGGCGGGCAGTACACGCATGCGGCGCTTTGGACCTTGATCGCTTTCGCTATGCTCGGCGACGGTGAACGCGCCGGCGAGCTGTTCTCGCTTTTGAATCCGGTGAACCACTCATCGACGCGCGCGGGACTGCACAAATATAAAGTTGAGCCATACGTGGCGGTGGGCGATGTGTATGCGGTGCCGCCGCACACCGGCCGCGGCGGTTGGACGTGGTACACCGGCTCGGCGGGTTGGATGTATCGCGCCGGACTGGAATCGATCCTCGGTTTCAAATTGCGCGGCGCGAGTTTGCAGATCGACCCGTGCGTGCCGCGTTGGTGGCGCGACTTTGAGATCACTTACCGGCGTGGCCGCGCCACCTATCGAATCAAGGTGGAGAATCCGCTGGGCCTCAGCCGCGGCGTTGCGTCAGTCGAACTTGACGGTGCCGTTCAAACTGACGACGAAATTCCCCTGGCTGACGACGGCAACCATCACGAGGTGCGGGTGGTGCTGGGTGAGAAGACAAAACCGGCGGCGGATGAACCGGCGGAAGCAGTAGACAGTAGACAGTAGGCAGTAGACAGGAGGCAGAAGGCAGGGACGGGAGACAGCACTTGTCCTGGCCTCGGAGGCAGGACGAAAATGACGACTGACCACTGACTACTTTAGCCTTCTCAATTGCTCTTCACGATATCCACGTTCGTCAGCCAGCCTTGCACTGGCTCGTTGAGATTTCCTCCGGCGGTAACGAAAACATCGCTGCATCCCGAACGCGTATTCATTGCGCTGCTGGCTTCCGCCAAAGTTGCGCGTCGTTTCACCGTCACAAAAGTTTTCTCAAAGATATCTTTCAGTTCCGGATCGGCAAGCAGATCGGCGAGTGTTAGATCACCTGCGGTTGCAGCTCCTCCACCCATCACGTGTTTGACGATGAATTTATCGATCATGCTTCGATGCACCATGTACATGGGATAACCTTCACTGCTGAGTATTGGCAAACGATTAAGCTGGTGTGAGTCGAGGTCCTTTATTAAATCGGTTAACTTAAGCGCCTGCGGATCGATCTGGCCCAGCTTCTTATAAAAGAAATCACCAAACGGAATCATCTTAGTTGTAACCGGGACGGCCCGCGGATCAGAAAGATTGTAGAAATAGATATCAAACTGCACGGTGCCGCCGTAAGGTCTGGGTTTGATACGGCTGAGCACCGGCGTGTATTCCGAGTCACTGGCGGCGGCCTTAATAGGAGTCCAACGAATCACTGGGAAACCTCTGGCCGCGCCCATCATGATCTGCTCGCAGCATGAATCGAACCAAGTCTCTTCTACATCTGGATTCTTGTCTTTCCAGGTTTTCAGGAGCGACGCGAGTTTCATGCGGTTGGGAAACGCCGCTAACCCGAAGAGCTGCGCCGCGCGCGAGTCGCTATCGATGATGACGCCGGAATCTTTCACGATTCGTGCAGCCATGGCTGGTCGCTCCGCCTCGCTTGCCTGCTGCATGCTATCCACCTCCGTGCGCGGCAGCTCGATTCGCAGATACGGCCAGGTGGGCCACTCCGCCGAGAGTCCATCGTCAGGCGGCGGCAGCACGGCGGCGATGTTTTCGTGCAATGCTTTGGCGGCGCTATCGAGATAGGTATCTTTCAGCGCCGGCGCCAGGGCGCCATTCAAAGTCGGGAAGAAATCGGGCTCGCGCAGGAACTGTTGCATGAACCGTTTGATGTCATCGTAATTACGCACGTTGACGCGTAGCACATCGCTAAAAGCCGCAGGCACGTCAGTACCGCACTGAAAAACGATGACATTCGTTTCCGGACTGCTCGAATCGTTGGCCACGCCGCATTCCCACATGCAATAAGACCAATCCTGATCCGATGAGGTGTAGATCAGGATCAACACGTCGGTGTTCCAGAGCGCTTGCCTGAGTTGCGCGTTTAGACCTTTACCAATCCGAGGTCCTTTGAAGTCGGGGCTCGAAGAGACGTGGACCTTGATTCGGCCGTTGCTTTTGTCTTCGCAGAAGGAAGCGACGACCTGGGCGATGGGGGCGTCAGAGTGTTTGTGACTAATGAAGAGTGTCGGATCAGCCATTGAGTAAACTCCTGATAGTTTGGCATCTAAGCGATGAGAAGCGGTAACATCTTTCGGAGCGCGAGAATCCGAAAACGGTTTTGAGGTGCAAGAATCTACCGCATTTCGAGTTCAGACACAAAATAAATTGCGCGTGACATGAACGGCCAAGAAGCCCTGGGCGCTAAACAGTGTGAGAAAATGGGCGAAGTGGGAATGACGGCGCGGGCAATGTCATACCCTTGATGCGGTTGGCGTCCTTGGGCGGGTTCTTCTCAGTTCAGCAATTGTTTTTAATAAGGAACGGCAGTGCAAGTCTCTCCGGTTACGCTTGTAGGGCAATATGTGCGTCTCGAGCCGCTCTCGATCGCGCACTCGCGTACACTTGTCGCCGCGGCCGCGGATGGCGAGCTTTGGAATTCCACCGTCACACTCATTCCGTCCCACGCGAACGTCGACGAATACATCGATGCGGCGCTTAATGGTCAGGCCTCCGGTCGCGAATTACCTTTCGTCATCATCAATCAATCGACCGGCATGGTTGTCGGCACCACGCGTTTCTACGACATCGAGCCGCAAGATCGACGCGTGGCCATCGGCTACACCTGGCTGTCCCGCAGCGCGCAACGCACGGCAGTCAACACCGAAGCGAAGTTGTTGCTGCTTGGGCATGCGTTTGAAAGGTGGCACTGCATTCGCGTTGAGCTGATCACGGATTTCCTAAACGAACAATCGCGCACTGCGATCCTGCGCCTGGGCGCGAAAGAGGAAGGCGTGCTGCGCAGCCACATGATCATGCCCGGCGGACGCGTGCGCGATTCCGTCTGCTTCAGCATCATCGATAAGGAATGGCCTGAAGTGAAAGACCGACTTCTTCATAAGCTTGACAGTGGGTAGTAGGGGCGCACCTATGTGTGCGGCCAGAGCTTTGCAGGCTGAGGTGTCGCAAACGCGCGGAGATTCTCACCTGATCGAGAAGTTTGGAGGAAGACATAGCTACTCCTGTCTTCAGGGTGAACTGTTGAGCTTAGCGGAGGTGAAGGAAGTCTCTGCGGGATAATGTTACTTAAGCGGTATTATCACGCCCGAGGAAGATAATACGCGTGGGGCGGTGTTATCAAGTAATCAATGGATACTATATAGTTGGGCGCGAGGAGAGTGCGATGAACAGTCCTCTTCTTCAGAACGTTGCTGATTTACTGGCGTCACCTGCGACCCCCCGTGATGATGTGTGGCGGTTGGTTGCTCGTCTTGAAGCGCAACTGGACCGCTGCTCAGACACCATTACCTCGCGGCTGGTAGCGCTAGCTGCGGTGTGGGTTTTGGCCTGGGGTATTTCGATTGGCGTTGTCAAGGAAGGGCAAGTATCAAGCTTTTCTATCAAGGAGGTTGGGGGCTTGCTGCTCGTCGCCCCAGTTCTGCTCGCGCTTCTGTACCACGACTTGATGGCGACCACCACGCAAGTGTCAACCCTCGAAGAAGTACTCAAGCGATGTTATAGGCATCTCTTTCCTGTAGCCAGACAATTCAATGAGTTGTTCTTCACCGCTGGCCCATTTCAGGCGGAAGAGCTTACGCTCAGTCAAGCGTTCCCTGGTGGACGACTATCAACAATGCTGGCAGGGTCCAGCCTGCTAATTTACCTTCTCCTATTTGTCGGCCCTCTGATTGCGTTGGGACACTTATCGATGATGGCGGTACATGTTCCGGGCACCCGAATCTATGTGCGGGTGGTGATGATCGGCGTCGCTTGGATCGTCGCCATTCGCGCTCTACTGGTCGCTTTGGTTGCGTTCCGGTCCACCACCTGATCTTCGCGTGAAGGGACGGCCACGCTGCGTGGCATTTTCGCACGTTGTAAACAAGAGGAGTGGCAAAGTGTCATTCCATCGGCGCCCGTTTAAGAACTAATTTCTGCGGGCGCGCCCAACAAAGCCTTGCAGCTAACGGCGCGATAGCATAGTTCTCAATAACTTCGTTCTTCAGTTTGAATGTGATCGCAAGCCGCAGCTGAAGGCCAGCGTTAGCCGTCATGGAAAACTCCAAACGTTTCGAACTCTTCTACGACGCATTGAAAGAAGAGTACAAGTCGTACGTAGAGGACGTTGTGAAGTCGCTTGGTTTTCTTATAATAGCAATCGGTTGGATCATGACTTCAGACGGCGCTCGGACGTTCCTCGCTGGTTCGAAGGTTAATGCTGTCGCACTTACTTGCACGGTCGTTCTGGCGGCTTGCAATTTCACCGTTTATATCGGTCACTACCTCAGATCAAAGCGTCTTAAAGATCAGCTTCTTGCGTGTGACTCGGACGCTGGCGAACTTGTTGCGAACTACTATCTTCGCCCGGCGCACATCGTTCTGAACAGCATCACAATAGGCGGGCTGTTCGTATTGCTCTTTGTGCTCATCGCAGCGCTGAGAAGGTAACGGACGGCTAACAAGTCGTTGGACCGGAGCGGCGAGGGCGTGTTTTGTAACTTGATGGGTGCGGCGAGGGTTGAATGAAATCGCGCCGCCCGATCAACTCAGACGTTCGATGGCTTCGATTCCCCTGAAAGATGACGCAACTCAACACTATCGCTTTCCGTGTCTTCCCATCTCCTGACACGAACGACCACGAAGTAAAGATATTCGTTGATGGCGAATCGTTTATTGACAAACACTGGCCCGACATGATGGGCATGGACCCAGGTGATCTTCTCTCCTATCGTGAATTGGTACCGCGCGACCAAGCCCACGCATCTGCGGTCGTTCGGTGCGGGTGTGGCATTGTTGGATGTGGGAGCGCATCGGTGCGCATTTCAGCCCAAGGCGACCGCGTCACCTGGGATTCGTGGCAAGGGGACACCGGCGAGCTACCTGCTCCAACCTTGGTATTCGCGCGTGGTCAATATATGCAAGCGGTGGAAGAGGCTGTGGAGGACCACAGTTGGGAGACCCCAGACAGAACAGCTTCGCGTTTGTTAGTTTCCTTAATCGATCAGGAGGTCTTGGCACCCGAGAATCTTACTTTCCAGTGGGCTTCCGGGCGCATAAGAGACAAAGCTCTAACGATCTCGTTGGCTGGTCCTCCCAGTCACCACCAAATCCTCGTTCATGTATCGTGGAATGGAGAGCCGCCGTCAGTGATTGCACGTAAAGCGGCGGATCTTCTGAAGCGAGATCCTAGCGAGTGGCTGGACGTAAATTGGAATGGTGAAGCCGCACCCCCATTTGATGGGCCTGGGTGGCGAAGATAGCTTCTTACCCCCGCCATCGAACAAAGCCTTGCAGCTGACTGCGCAATAGCATGCTTCCCAAGTAACTTCCTTTCTTCAGCTAGGATGCTGATCGCGCGCGCCGCAGCTGAAGGTCGGCGTTGGGCGGGCTCACGATATGATTGCCGACGGTTTTCTCGGCGGCAGCGACCCTCCATTATTTTTTTGCCATCGGAGGTTATATGAAGCGTTTGTTCTCACTCCTCGCGGTTTCTCTTGCTCTATTTATGCAGTCCTTGTGGGCGCAAACTCCCCGTTCAGCCAAAGACCTCATCGCTGGCTGTGCAGCACGACTCAACCAAAAAGACCTGGACGGCGCTATAGCAGATTGCAGCAAAGCCCTTGAGCTTGACCCAAAATCACGTGACGCTTATCTCTTACGCGGTGCGGCTGAAGATTTGAAAGGCAAGCTTGACGAAGCCATTGCTGATTTTGACAAGGCGGTTGAGATAGCGCCTGATTCGGTCGAGCCTTACCGGCTACGTGCCTTGGCCAGGTTCAGAAAGAATGATCTCGAAGGGGCCCTTGCCGACGCTGATAAGGCGATTGAATTGGATCCGCATTTCGCCGTTTCGTTTCTTACGCGTGGCATGGTGCGCCACAAAAAAGGCGACTTAGCAGGTGCTATTGCTGATTTCAGCAAACTCATCGAGCAAGACCCTTCGGCCAGAAACTACGAGGGGCGCGCTATAGTTTGGCTTGATAAAGGGAACTTCGATGAAGCTATCAAGGACTTAAGTGTCGCCATCGAAAAATCTCCCGCGGCAGTTGGGCTCTATGCAATACGGGGCCGAGCAAAATATATGAAGAAGGATTGGGACGGGTCTATCGCTGATTCTAATATGGTCATAAAACTTGATCCCAAGTTTCCTGGTGCTTATTTCAACCGTGCCCGGACTTATAAAGCAAAGGGAGACGTTGAAGCAGCTTTTTCGGATTACAGCACGGCAATTATTTACACCCCGCGTAAGGCAGAGGCATATCATGAGCGCGGAATGGTCAGATCGAACCGGGCAGATTGGCAGCTAGCCATCGAAGATTTCAGCAAGGCACTTGAAATCGATTCGCGTTTTGCAGACTCTTATCTTTATCGAGGCTTGATGCTGATTAGAAACGGTCAGGACGCAGAGGCTCAGAAAGACTTCATCAAGTTTCTTGAACTTGCCCCTGAGAGGAAGGCTTTCCTCGAAGACTGGGTTGAGAAAGCAAAGCAAGCACGCGCTGCTAAGAATAAACCATAGAAGCTGGCGAGTATCTTCGGACGGCACCGCCCAACAAGCCCTTGCAGTTGATGGCGCGATAGCATGGTTCTCAAGTAACTTCTTGCCTTCAGCTTGAAGGCTGACGGCGCGGCGGCCGAAAGGCTAGCGTTCGGGCGCTGTCGCACAGTCAAGCGTAAACAATGAGATTCACTCTTCCGCTCGCATGCGCGTTGACGTTCTGCATCGTCTGCTTCGGATTCAGTGACGCGATCATTCCCTTTGGGTACCTTCTTGGACAGTTTCTCCAAGAGAGAGATATTCCATTGGCGGTTCGTATCCTCTTACTCGTCCCCTTTGGAGCGACGATCTTGCCGTCGTTTGTAACGCAAACGTTTTCCCGAAGCGTACTAACAGTAGTAGGCGTGTTCCTGCTGACGGTGCTTTGGCTGCTCGGCATAATCATTTTTGTTGTTTACCCCATGCCTGATAACCAGATCCCTAATTGGGTGCCCGCCATCACGTCGGTTCCGTTCCTCTTGATCGTGATCGTCACCATCGCGTATTCCGTGCGAACTATGCGGCGCGCGCGTCAAACAGTTGCTGATTGACGAAAGCCCAACAACCCCTGTTGACCGCCGACGATGTGAAATCCTGGGCGCTGGATGAACCGAGTCCGAGGATAAAGTACGCTGTGGTTATCTACGTCTCAGAAATCCATTATGATGACGGTACAAGATGGGAGGCGGGAAAATAATTCACCGCGACGTGATATGCGTTGTACCTGAACGGGAGGATTCTCTGATGCCACACGGCAAAATCTGTTACCTCGAAATCCCGGCTAACCGCGCTGAAGACTCGGCGCGCTTCTACTCGGATATCTTCGGCTGGAAGGTGCGTGAACGCGGCGATGGGAACCTGGCGTTCGATGACACAGGCGGCGTAAGCGGGACGTGGGTGAAGGAAGGGGACCGCACGCCCGATGAGCGCACTCGTACCTACATCATGGTCGACAGCATTGCGGAGTCGTTGAAACAAATTGAGAGTGCAGGTGGCCGGGTGCTCACACCGCGCACCGACATTGGGCCGAACATGGGAGCATTCGCTGCCTTTAGTGATCCGGTCGGTAACGAGTTCGGCCTCTACGAGGAACCGCAACAGTAGCTACCCCCTGGGCACACACGGCCGCCTGACCAAGCCTTGTAGCGGACGACGCGATAGCTGTGTTTTTCAAGTAGCTCGTTCCGTTTGGCTTGAATACCGATCGCGCACCGCAGCTAAGGGCCAGCGTTATGCGACTTCATTACTGAACACGAACACCCATGACAAACAGCAACATGAAACCGCGGTTGACATCCCTCGCGCCACAGTTTCTGGTCGACGACCTTGCCCGCTCAATCCGCTACTACGAGAAGCTCGGTTTCACATTCGGCGAGCCGTGGGAGGGGTTTTACGCGATTGGTCAGCTGGACGGGTTGGAGCTTCACCTAAAGGAAGCGCCCAAGAACGACGACGAGCGCCGGCAACGTCGGGCGAACGAACATCTGGATGCTGCCGCCGGTGTTGAGGGCATCGAAGCGTTCTATTCACAGTGCAGGGCGAACGGCGCAACGATCATCAAGCCGCTTACGGAAACTCCGTGGGGCACAAAGGACTTTTACGTCGAAGACCCCGATGGCTACATTCTGTGCTTCGGGGGACGCCCGGCCGCAGACTAAGTGGCGCGGGTTGCAGCGTCCTTTGCGCTCAGGTTAACGCCTTCGCAGAACACATTGAATGCTGATCGCCGCCGCAACTGTGAAAGACATTGGGCTGCTATTTCCAGGGTAAACCAATGAGAAGTGATGTTTGGTTACTTCTGCTGCTCGTATGCGTTGCTCTCCTGCAGCCATCGGCCTTCGCGAAACGTCCGAAAGCTGCTCCGGTTGTGGCAAGGTTTGGCGGCGAATGTGCGAGTGCGCGCTTTCGTCACTCGGCAAGCCTCGAGCGTTTGATAGCGAAAGCCAGACAGCGTGAAATCTCGCCTTGCAACTCCACTTTTTGCGACGGCGCGTTTGCTTATGATCTCAACGGTGATGGGAGGAGGGAGTATTTTGTGCGGCTTGGATGTGGCGCAAATGGTAACTGCACATGGGGCGTATTCTCAGATAATCCCGCCCGGCGACGCGGCACTTTCTCCGCCTGGTTCTTTTACATTCACAGACGCACTGGCCCATGGAGCGAGCTATCCACCTATACCCGCGAAGGCGGCGATCGAGACATCATAGCCACTCTGGCAAATCGCACAGGGAAGTATGCTGTAACCTCCGAGCGTACTGAGCAGGGGGATTACCGTGACCCGCAACCGTTCTTGACGCGTATGGGTGTCCCGAAGTGCGAGATTCCGGCCGCAGCGCAAGCCAACAAGACCGTGCAACCAAGGGCACGATAGGGTGCCTCTCCAAGTAACCTTTTCCTTCCCCATTTTGAAAACTGACGGGCTTCCCGCCGAACTCCGATTTGAGCTTTGAAAGATGACTAGTAACGTGCTCCTCGGAAAACTTTTGAGCGAACACAAATTACCCGATTACAGCCGAACCGGTTTGTTTACTTGCGGGTGTTTTTTAGTTCTACCTTTTCTTTTCGGTCTTTGGGGACTTATTGCATCTTTGACCTACGCCCGCCACACAGCCGACGCTGATTTAGGATTTTATTTTTCGCTCGCCATTGCCGCCGCCAGTCTTGGATTATTCGGGCTCTTCGTTCTTGTCTCCCGCCTTTCACCCACCTGGTTGAAAAGATACAAGCTCGAAATCTATGAAAACGGCTTTGTCAAAAAGGAATTCTTCAAAACCCGAACCTGTTTGTGGAACGAGATTAGGGAAGTCAGGCCCATGCTGCTTGTTTACGACAAGGCCAGCCGTGGCACGCCGCCAGGCAAGTTTGCAGATCTCGGTGAAGATACAAAAGAAAGAGGCATCTACGAAGTCTATAAAAAAGACGGCGGCAAGATTACCGTCAGCCGCAGGTATACTGACATCGGGCGGCTCGACGAGCAGCTCATCCCATTTTGCAATCAGACTCCTAATTGGTAACAAAGCACATTTGAACGACGCGCTCGACAAGCCTTACGGCGCAACAGCGTGCTTCTCAAATAACTAGTTATCGGCCAGGAGGCTAGTCACGTCAATAGAATCTATGCCTTTCTTCTCAGTTGGTTATCCGAACAAAGAGCGTATTGAAGTGACGCTGCTTGGTCCGCCCGCCGATCCCAAAACGGAAGGCTATGATTGGATCAAGGGTTTGGTGCAAGTTGAGGTTGGCGCTTTCAGGGGAGAACTTGAAATCTACCTGTGTGTCAGTGACATGATCCGATTCAAGGAGCAATTGGAACGCGTCTACCGGAATCTCAAGGGCGTCGCCGAGTTCAACACAATTGAAGATCAACTAGCTATCAGGATTGAAGTCGACAAGCTTGGCCACGTCGAGGCGACTGGTTTTGTCCTTGATGATTTCGTCTATGGGAATAAGCTGCAATTCAATATTAGTTACGACCAGACTCTCCTCTGGCATACGATCTCAGAAATTGATGAAGCGTTGTTTGAGTTGTTCCCGGACGGCGTAACAAAGCGCAGCTGACGGCGCGATAGCATCTATCTCATCCGCAGCTCGGATGTTAATCGCGCAAGTTAGCGGAAGGCCAAGGTTCAGCCGTTTGTTTTGGAGTTGATCATGAGCTGGGCAAAACGCGACTCGTAACAGAGGTATCTTGACTTCAGTGTAATGAAGAAGCGAATCAAGTTTTATTTAATTGTTGCCGGCATCATTGTCGTGTTTGATGCCATTGCTGCGGGCGCGTCGAGAACCGTGCAGGTTGATTACGCGAAGTTTGTTTGGGGTAGTTACATTTTATACGTCGCGGCAGGTTATTTCGGCTGTAAGCATTTTGATCTGCTCAGCGGGATCGTTGCGGGGTTCGTCGCAGGATTATCCGATTCAACCGTTGGTTGGTTATTGTCGTCAGCGCTCCAGCCGTACATTCCTTTTGCTCAGCCCAAATACACGCCGCTAATTGTTTGCGTTGTCATTACGACGGTTTCACTAATGGCTGCATGCTTCGGTTTGGTTGGTTCGCTACTCTTTAAGATCGTAAAGAGAACCAGTCGACTCGCCGATGCTTAATGAACCCTGCGCTCGCCGAGGTCAAAATCATCTATGTGCTCGGCGGCCTCTGGTATCAATGGATCGCTCCGGCCTGAGTATCTATTTGGGCGATCGTGGTGGGCATTCTGAACTCACAAATCTTTATACTGCTCCGCGTGGTCGGGGCGTTGCTGGTCCAGGGAGTGATTTGGTTGATTCTCAGCTACATGGTCTATGCGTCCGGCCGCCGCGTCGAACAAATCTAGTTTTACTCCCTCGGCTTTAATGCTTAACTAACCTCGCAGCGAAGGCAGACGTGCGACATTTTAGTTTGGTCGATAGGAAGTCATTGATGAGAAAGATCCGTCATATTGCAATTCTGACTCTGGCATTGTGCTTGTTGCCACTTAGCACAAGCACCGGGCAACCAAGCGCTGCGGAGATGCCCACTAGATCGCAATTAGATTGGTTAAGACTCGCGCCAAGAGATGAGGAATTCTCTGTCCTTACCCCAGCGCAACCAAGCCTTCTCATTCAGGCAGACGGATACAGGTTCTCAGAGGGCGGTGAAAAAGTTTTGCAACACAGATCGTACAGTGGTTACTCAGACGGTTTTGTTTTTGTCATCGAATCTTATACGGCAGCTCACCCTGATCGACTGCTGAAGGATATCGATCGTATCGCAGGGATGGGCCGTCTTCGTTTAAAAGCTTTAGAGAATGTGACGCTGGGCGGATTTGAGGGAAAGAAGTATGAGATTGGGCAGGATAATTTCGCGGGTTACGTTTACATATTCGTTACAGCAAAGCATGTTTACAGACTGCTGCTCGCATCGAGGGACAAGAACCACCCAAGCTTCAATCAGTTTATTCCGTCGTTAACGCTGGGCGATACGACTGGAGTTGTAGGAAGCGTCCCTCCGAAAATTGAAGATGCTTCTGTCTCTGTCGACTATTCAGATCCTGTAATCTCCGGTAAAGAAACTACTCAAAGAGCTATCGTCGTTTGGAAACCGGAGCCTAGCTATACCGAAAGCGCTCGCCACAACCAAAGAATTGGCACGGTGGCCTTGAAGGGGATTTTCACTTCTTCCGGAGAAGTAATCATCGTACGCGTAATCAAGGGGTTGGAAGATGGATTGACGGAGAAGGCCATAGAAGCAGCCAAGCAGGTCCGCTTCTTTCCTGCGGAGAAAGACGGGAAATTGGTCTCATTCGCTCTACAATTTGAATATAACTTCAGTCTCTATTAGCAGGTGCGCAAAGGGAAGAGCGATGCCCAAACAGCTGGTTGGACCGAGCAGCGGGAGGTGGGTGCTTCTCAGGTAGCTTCTCATTGCTTAAACTTGAATGCTGATAGCGCGCGTTGGGGCGCTACCCATGAATCCCGGTGAAATATGATGATGAATTCATACCTGGCGCTCCTCCTCATGATCGCCCTCAGTCAAGGCAACGCGCCGTTGCCGCCGGATTTCCCCACACTACAAAAAGTCGCTATCGAGGAATTGGAACTCAAGACAGATGCACACCGAGCCGTATGGGGGTTGGACCGCATTCAGCGTTGGGACCTGAGTCAGGACTCTGGTGAACTGGTTTTCTCCCTGGCGGGGGGCATGAAGGCGACCGCGCCGGCACAAATCATCGGCACCTACAACACCGACGATCACACCTGGCTCTGGGCCTGGGCTAATCCGTCAATCGACGATAAATTGAAGACTGACGCGCTAAAGGTTCGCAAATACGGCGAGGAACATCACCTCGATCGATTAACCCAACCTAAGTGGGTGGGTAAGGAAAAGGATGCCTGGGCGATGGTCGCTTTGGCGGTCAAGTTGTGTGACGAACAGGGGGCCTATCGTGGGCCAGCAGGCCCGACTAACGTCTTCATTGCGTTTGGCGAAGTAACTTTGTCCAAACAATAGTGACACACATAACAACTCGTTAGATCGGATCGGGAGGCTCCCGCTCAAAACGCATCGTGTCTTCAATAGAATGCGAATACTAAAAATAATCTTAACTGGTGTTGTGCTTTCATTCTTCGGGACCGTCTATGGTCAGACGACACCAACCGCCCGAACAATTCTCAACTCTATGGTGGCGCGATACCGAGGGATGGCGTCATACCAAGACACTGGAACGGTAATGCTTGTTCAAGCCGATCCTGACATCGCGAAGCGGCTGCTTCCGCCTTCCTCCAGCGATAAAACGCTCGTCTCATTCAAAACCTATTTCGCGCGTCCGAATATGTTTCGGTTCGATTGGAAGTCCTCAGTGCTTGATCGGAGGTCTTTGCCCACCACTCGCTCGCGAGAAGCATCAATCTGGTCCGACGGGCGAACGATTTATGAATGGATGCCAACCGTGGCAACGCGTGATGATAGTTTCACGCTATCGGCGAGCGATCATCTGGAGATGTCAATCATGAAAGCGCGATCATCTTCGTCAACCGCGGTATACCCGCTTATCAGCATGTTCATCAAAGAGGCCAATGTCGCCATTTCATTCGCCGACATCCTCGGCAGGGCTATAGAGTTGGCGCTGCTGAAAGAAGAAGCTGTTGAGGGTGAGATGTGCTATGTGATCAGCGTTAATTTGTCGGGTGCTCCCTGGACCATTTGGGTCGCTAAACAACGTAACGTTCTCCGCAAAACCAGAACCATTTACTCGTACGGCTCCTTCGACGAACGCGTCCAGACCGGCGTGCAGCATGAAGTTATTGCTGAGGAGACGCGTGGTGACATAAAAATCAACGAACCGATATCCAGGGACGTTTTCCAGTTTCGGCCGAAACTGCAAACGCATGACCTTGACGCGACGCACTAATGCTGACGTCTTCCAGGGAGCTGTCAGCGTAGATCCGAGTTAAGGTAACGATGAAGCGATTACCGCGTAGAGACGCAAAGGGTGAGCGCATTACTGTTGGTGATATGGTTCGGGTAGTCGGGATTCCGGATCTTGCCGGCATGTCCGCAGAATGTCGTGAGGAGTCGCTGCCCGTTTTTGAGCATCTGCTGGGAAAGTACAAGCGAGTCGAGGAATTTGATGAGCACGGGATGGCGTGGCTTAGATTCAAGATTCGCAAGGGCCCTCATGCAGGTGACCACTCGGTCGGGATCGAACCATACTTGTTGAGAGTGCTATGCTGATCCCCAATCAGCCGGTATTCAACGACGGACCCGGTCGCTACGGCTCCCGGTTCCGAATTCGTCGACTCACTGCGATCTCTCAATCATGGATAGAAGGAATTTCATTAATCACATACTAGTCATAATTGCCACAACGCTTTTTTGTGCTGTCGTGCCGGCGCAAGCGCAGACATCGATTAAGCCTGCCAGCATCTACGACCAGGACGGCATAACTGTCGTGTCGCCTAGCCAGTCTGGTTGGACATTACTAAAAACAGACAAAGCGGAGACGGTCTTTGAGAAGCGCGATAAGGGCGGAATCTTCAACGCGAGCGTCAAGACCATCCGAACCAAAATTTTTGAGACAGACAAGGAACGGCTCACTGACTGGGAAGCTCTCAAACAAGAAGAGTTTAGTAAATTGAAGCAGGACCACCTTCACTACAATTACGTGAAGTTCAAGGGTGCGGCTTGCTTGAGGTATGACGCGATATTTCCGATCGAGAAGACGTCAGCAAGTAATTTTGCGTATTTCAACGTCACCGGCTATCTGTGTCCGCACTCGATCGCCAGGGATTCGGCTGTGCAGATGGAGGTTTCCAACTACTCGAATACCAGAGGACTGACCGAAGATTTGTATTCTCTGAGCGAGGAGTTTTTTGAGAAAGTAACATTTCCCAAGCGACAGTGAGAATCACCAGCGTCGGCTTAGTCCGGAACCACTAATTAGCCTATAGTGTCACCGAACAAGATTCGCTCCCAGGACATTCGTCTGGAAAATACCAGGCGTCTACACATTCCAACCTTCGCTTCGCACTCAGGAGTTCAATGCAGATACAAATCAATCGTCGCAACCTCGTTCTTTGTTTAGTTACCGCGCTCACCCTGGTCGGATTTCTAGTCCTCCAGCAAAACTCTCTAGCGCAGGATCAGGAACGAACACTGAGAGCCGGGGAGAAGTTTGAAGTTGGCGGCGGACAGAGTGTCGAAATTCTTCGCTGCCGCGGCGAAGGTCGCGATCGGGAGTGTGAGGTTCAGTACTATCGCGCGAACGGACCGGAAGGCGGACCGATGTGGCAGGCGGAAGGTCCGTTGCTGGCGGCGCAAGCGCGCGTCGCTGCCGCCAGGCAAGCTGAAGCGGGAACACTCGCGCCGCCCGCGGGCGATAACACGCCGACCAAAACCGACGACGACGATGCCGCGAACAGGCCTGACGATAAGCCGGCAGTTCCCGGCGACTGTGCCTCCAACGTGCCCGCCGGAGACAGCTCTAAAACTGCGAAGGCTTCAGCCGACTTGTTCAAGCGGAAGATTTACTACATCTACAACGTGCTGGCGAACGGCACCGGCTCGGCGCCGCTAAGCGTGGGAGTGACGTTTCTCAACTTCGACGTGGGCCAACCGTTTACAAATATCGTTCAAGTCGATCCTGTAACCGGAGCACATCGTCTAAACGATGCGGCGCCAGTGAATGCGATTATTTATCCGGTTAGAAGCAAGCACATTATCTGCGAGCAGTATCGCGATGGGCTCCAGCGCCGGCAGGTTGAGAATAGATACAACTGCTTCAAGAACCGCGACGGCGAATGGGTGTGCGGCGCCGACGGTATACCCAAAGTGATTCAACTCAACTAAAAAGATTGTTTTTCAAGTAACTCTTCCCGTTGCTTGAATGCCCATCGCGCGCCGCAGCGTGGCCAGCGATAAATGCTTCCATGTGAATGCCAATTCTTGTATATTCCGTTGCATTCGGACTAAACATCTTGACACTCTAAAGGGAGACTCCTCATGTCTGCACCATTTCCTGATTTCTCCATAATCATCGCCGGTGTTTCCGCTGCTATGCAAGCAATTCAAACCTGGGTCGCCTTTAGGGATAGAAAGCAAGCGGCGCAAGCTTACGATAAAACCTTTCAAGAAGCGCTCTCCGATATTAAAGTCGCAGAAGAGTCAAGTTTACTGGTATCCATAGTTCCGATGCACATTTTGATTGTTTTAGCGGGTAGGACAGACGACTGCTTCAATAAATACAGTAATGTCCTAAAGGCCGAAGGAGAATTCCTGCCCGCTGAAATCGACCAAGCTACTTTGGCTGTCAAGAAATGTGTTTGTCGAGAACTAAATAGAATTTACGAATTGAATGGCTCAATCCCTCCAGGCAAATTAAAACAGTGGTGGGAGCTCTATCGTTGTAAAGATCTAAGGGGCAACTAGTTAGAATACGCGCATCGCCGACGCCAAACCAAGCCTTGCAGTTCACACTGAGTACATGCTTCACAATAGCTTCTTTACGTCACGGCTGGATGCGATCGCGAGACGCAGCTGAAGGCTAGCGTTGGGGGCTCATTCTCATCCGTCGGTCTGAACTGGAGGCAATACAATGCAACGCAAAGAAACGCCTCTGCCGTCGATAACTATCGTAGTGCTCTTGGCGCTCACAGTTGTGCTTCTCGTCATCTGGTATCTCCGCCATTAGAAAAATGAAGAGAGCCGCGAAATGGTTCGCACGGTACCGCGAGACGATCATACCTTTGTTGGTGGTTGTCATCGCGGCACTGTTTCTGGCCAACTTTGTGAAGCACGGGCTGCTTACCGCCTCACGCCTCGGCCAGTCCAAGGATGCTCTTAGTGCATTACAGAGCGCGGTTCAAGTGATCTTCCTTGTTTTTGGCGCTGTATTTTCCTACTACAGGTTTTTCCGCGGGAGAACATTTGTTTCGCGTGGGGATGTTTCGATAACAGTAACCGTCATCGAGACAACTGCCGATCAAAATCTGCATTGGGTATCCATCGAATTCAAGAATCTCGGTACCGTATCAGTTTGGGATCCGAGACCCGAAGTCATCGTGACTCTGTTTGCCCCCAACAGTATTGTGACTGAGCCATGGACTGATTGGCACGAGGCGGTCACAGGCCACGAAAGATCCATCGGATTCTCCGTGATCGATTCAGGAGAAACGGCAGCCTTCACAAGTCATCACGAAGTGCCTAAGACCGTGTGGGCCGTCGAGTACCAAGTATTTGTCACTGACGCTGATGGCATTCGATGGAAGCGCGCAACCATGATCGAAAACAAGGCCAAGGCCACCAGATGAATCGGCCTTCAGTGAGTCCCTGATGATGTATCGTAGTGCCGCTTCAGCAAGCTTCACTGGCCTGGAGCGAGTAACTGGCAGCATTGGCGGTCGCTCGGGTAACTTTGTCCTTCAGCATACCGGCACCTTCGAGGATGGCTTAGCGAAAGTAACATTAGCTGTGGTTCCAGGCTCCGGGACTGGCGACCTGCGCGGGCTGAAGGGCGAGGGTGGATTTAGCGTTGGGCATCAGCCACCATTCGCCGTGACGCTTGACTATCACGTCGAGTGATTCATCCAATAGCAGTGCTATTAATGTCGGTCAACAACTCTTACTAAATTGAGAAAGACCAAGGAGAACTTCAATGACTGAGCCTTCAACAAATCCACCCTTTGCTTCGAAACTTCCCGCAATGTGTAACGCCTGGATCATGTTGAGCGAGGATGATCCGGACGGCACCATTTACACCAGCCCCACCAGCGCGTTTCAACGCCTGATCAGTGAAGGGCTTTACCAAGCTAACGACATCATCAATCTCTGTTTTGTTGATATCGTTCCCACCAGTAGCGAGACGATTCCTACGGGCGATGGCAGCAGCTACACCCTCTTTCTGGATAAGAATAACCACCCTAAAGACAGCGATGGGCCCACCGATCAGGATTACATGGAGTGGATCATTCGTGACGCCAGGAACGCGAACTCTAAGATCAAGATCTGCCTGACGCTGCTCTATGGCAAGCAGCATCTCATCTCCCAGATTTATCCGGACCCTGATAATCCCGATGAGAAATCAGCGGACGCTTTTGCGGATAATGTTGTGACTTACCTCAAGCACTACGAACTCGACGGGTTTGATATTGATTGGGAGTGGGACTACCTCAGCGACGACACCACGCAGGCTCAATTCAAGACAACCTTCTGCGCCCTTGGGCCGAAGCTCAAAGCTGCGGGAAAGCTGCTAACAATGTGCCCCGCCACCACGAACAATCTCGACCCCGAAACGGTGAGTAAACATTTCGATATCATCGCGTTTCAAATGTATTCCAGCACCAGTTTGCCGGGGCAATTCGTCAAGTTAAAAATACTTCCTGACGCTTTTGCCTATGGCGCAAAGTTTGAAGCCGGTGAGCAGAGCTTTCCTACTGGCCCGGGCGTGCAGACCACAGCCGAGGCTTTCCAAGGAATGCAGACTTATGGTTTCAAGGCAGTCACTACCTGGCGCCTGAATTCACAGAACTATATTACTGAGCAAGATCAGCAGTTGGCGTTGTCGAAGCTTGTTAGAGGTAGTTGAGGCGTTGGTTCGTATGGATCGGGAGGTGCGCGCTCTCTCGAAAAGCGCCGAGCCTTATCGTGTTTTCAAAACTTGTCTTAGCCATTCTTTTGAGCTTGCCAGTTATCGTCAACGGGCAATCGTCGTCCGTGCGCGCCCTTGAGCCAGCGGCAGAGGGCCGGGTGAAAGAAATCCTAAAGGGTCTTGAATCCGACAACACTCTTCGGTTTCCACTTGAGAGAGGCATCAGGGGAGAAGGTACTCATTACGCCTGGATGGAGAAGATGCGGCAACTCGGGATCAAACAGGCGTCTTTCAAAGTTGGCTTTGCATGGAACGACAAGGTTGAGAGGTTAAGGATCAAGAATATCTCTATGCTGCGGCAGTATTATCGCTACGACACGCAGATTAAAGATCGAAGTTTCCTTCGGCGGGTTCGCGTTAGTGGTTTAGAGCAGGAGTTGCGTGAGGCGATTCTTCTCAGAGCAAGGGCCGCAGTTCCTCAAATAATGCAGAACCTCTCTCGGACTACCAATGCAAATCCCCGGCGGGCGCGTGGCACCCTTTATCTGAACCTGTTAGACGATGAAGCTCTGCCAATGCTGGATGAAATGCCTACTGTCGAATGGTAGACCACGGCGCAATCTAACAAAGGCTCTTGGGTGGGTCGATGGATAGAACCGATCGCATAGCAGTAACTCTTGGCTTAGCTTTCCTGGGGTTGCTGGTTCTGGGAGCTCTGGTAATGTTTGGTGGAATGATGATGATGGGTGATAAGTTTGATAATCGGCCTGCCGGGGAGGTTTCACCGACTCCCGCGCAATCCCCCGCTGGCTTGACCCGGCAAAATTAGATCACGCGAAGCGGAAGGCCAGCGTTGGGCTTTGCACAAAAGTCGGGATTTGGACCTTTCCCAGGCCCGAAGGGCCGACAATTAATAGCCATGCCCGTAGGGGAGTGGAAGCGGACCATGATCCTGCCAATGTATGGACTAATTGCGGCGCTGCTCGTTGTGGGTGGATTGGGGACAATTGTCGCGGTTGGCGATCCGGATCACGCTCGATTCGCTCCCTATCTTGGCTTTATCTGCCTGTTTGCCGGGCTCGGCTCTTTGGTGTTCTCTCTAATCTTGACGGTAGTCGGCGAAATCGCTATTCACTCGGAGGCCTTTACGGGCGCGTCATTTTTTGTTGGCTATGCCGGCGGAGCCGCAACGGGAGGTTTGTTCGGATACTGGCTGGCGGAGCGTAGACGCAGAACGTAATGCAGGTGCGTCAGCGAACAGAGTCGTGCAGTCGACGACGCGATAGCACGTCCTCCAGTAATTGCTTTCCTTCAGCGTGAATGCCGATCGCGTGCCGCACCTGAAGGTCAACGTTAGGCCGAATCCTCGAGGTCTATTTTGATACCTGATCGACTCCCCAGTCTCATCGTCCTTGTCGGCTTTTGGATTCCGCCGGCGGTGGCCGGCTGGGTGGCGGCAGGATTCCATCACCTGAAGCGTGGCCGCGCCATAGTAACCTTCGCCGTCCTGGCGACCTTCGTGCTGGGTTACGCTGCTGCCTGGTTCTTTTTCAACCTCGGTCGCATGCCGCCATACATACCCGGCGCAACAATGGATCCAACGTTCGCGTCGCCTCAGGCCGTCAAGGGCCTCGCGGTTGTTACAAGTGCGCTGGTTTTGCCCGGCAGTGCGCTCGCCTGCGCGCTGGCGTTTCGCTGGCGCCGGCGGATGCTCAGACGCACGCCAACTTTGCATGCCTCAGACTAACGTGCGCTGCAGTTGACGGCGCGATGCTGTCTCTCAAGTAGCCCTTATCTCTGGGAATGGCGCGCTGCAGCTCAGCATCGTTGGGCAACCTTCGAATGTCTATGACTCGAATGCTCATATCGCTATTCGCTGGCATCGCGCTAACCGTTGGAGCGCTGACGATCGCGGCACTTGTTTGGTCCCATGGTGACTCCGGCGCAATTATTCCTTTCTTCCTCTACTGGTCGACCTCCGTGACTGACAAATTAGGATTCGGAGATTGCGGTAACGCCGACCTCATTGCCGACAAACTCAAGTGCCTGCGCCTGGGGCTCATAATCGATGCAATCTTTTATCCATTGGTCATTATTATTACGTCGTACATAATTCATCACGTCTTATTCGGGCGCGGCGGGCGCCAGCAGACTCCGCCGGTTGTGTAGTTCAGGTTTGAGCAACGCACTCGTCGCGTTCTGATCCCGCCGGAACTGCAGGCGGGCGTTGGATTCCTTTTTCGGTCCCGGAAATGAAGTTGCTGACAGCAAGAAGCGGCCCAGCAGGTTGCAACTTCCTAATCGGAGAAACGCTCATGCAATGGTTTTACCTTGTCGCAGTGATTATTGGCGCCACCGTTCCTCTCTGGCAGCTAATTCCATTTCTAACGGCTTACGGTTTCGATATGCCGCTGTTCTTCGAGCAGCTTTTCCAAAATCATGTCTCTGCCTTTTTCGGTATCGATGTCATCATTTCGTCGTTCGTGCTTTGGCTGTTTGTTTTCTCCGAAGGGCGGCGGCGGGGCATGAGGTATCTATGGATCTACGTTATTTGTAATCTGGCGATCGGCGTTTGTTTTGCACTGCCGTTGTTTCTTCTCTTTCGGGAGCGCAAACTCATCGCCAAAACTTAAGCGTGAGTCGAACGTCCAATGTCCTTCGAGAAGTTCAGAGTTCAACCTTTAGGTTGTGCTTTTCGCGACACCGCCGCAAGCTGAAGCTGGTACTCTGAACTACTGAGTAGAAACCCTATGAGGCGCATGTGGACGATCATTGGTGTTGGTGATGTAGCTGGCAGCTTCAAGTGGTACCAATCGCTACTTGGCCTGCCGGAGACGGCCCCCGCCCATGACGACTTCGGTCAGATCGTCGACGCGGATGGAACGGTCTTGCTCTGTCTTCACGAATGGGGCGCCCATGAGCATCCGTCATTGATGAGTCCCGATCACGCGCAGCCTGGCAATGGCCTGCTCTTGTTTCTCCGTGTCGATGATTTTGACGAGACGCTGACAAGGGCACGCGCTCTAGTCGCTCAGTTCGAGGACGAACCCGAGGTGAACCCGAGCACTGGAACTCTCGAGTTCTCAGTCCGAGATCCGGACGGGTATTACGTCACGATCAGCGCTCTCTCTGCGGACTAGCAACCAAATTTCGGATTGCGGATTTGAAATCGCGACACTCACGTTGGCTTACTCTATGAAAGTACGGCTCATATTTGTCGGCGTCTTGCTCGTTGCTTCTGTTTGCGCTTGTGATGAAACGTCTCAAGAGTCGTCGGAGCGATCCCCGCAACCCACGGCCAGCCAGACGCAGTTTCGTTGTGAAGGCAAGACACGCTGTTCCCAGATGAGATCGTGTGAAGAAGCCAAGTTCTACCTTCGGAATTGTCCCGGCACTGAAATGGACGGCGACGGGGATGGAGTCCCGTGTGAATCTCAATGGTGTGGACACTAGGGCTGACCGGCGGTTCAAGCCGCCGCTTATGTACGAAAAGTTCGCTTTACGAGCTGGGGTTTCATATGAAAAGAATTATTTGGACCGTCGTCGTCATAACCATGAGCGTCTCCGTATGTTGGGGACAAAATCTCCGCCGGGCTGAAGACTACTACGGCCGCGGTCTGGAACGTCAGAAAAAGGGCGACGTTGATGGGGCCATTGCTGACTTCACAAAGGCCATCGAGATGTTTCCTAAATACTCATCCGCTTATGACCGGCGTGGCGCTGCAAAAAAAGCCAAAGGAGATGTCGAGGGCGCGCTGGAAGATTTCACCGCCGCCATCAAAATAAATCCCGACTTGGCCCTGTCATACTACAACCGTGGGTTTGTGTTTCTGGAAAAGCAGGACTATGACAAAGCCATCAAGGACTTTGACAAAACGCTCGAGCTACAGCCGAACCTGGCCGTTGTTTATGAAAATCGCGGCGACGCGAAGAGAGCCAGCGGCGATCTTCCCGGAGCCATATCAGATTACAGTAAGGTTGTTGAAATCGAACCGCAGAACGCTGGGGCTTATTACAGTCGCGGCGGTCTCCGCCAAACTACAGGTGATGTAGACGGGGCTATCGCTGACTTTAGTAAAACGATTGAAGTCAATCCGGAGTACGCGGAAGCTTACGCTGATCGTGGCATTCTTCGGCTTAGTCAAGGTCTGGATGCTGAAGCCCAGAAAGACTTCGATAAGTATCTGGAGCTGAACAACAATATGAAGGGCGCGCTGGATGAACGGATCAAGTATGCAAAGTATCAGCGTGATAAGAAGCGCAAATCATAGGTTTGAGACAAAGCAGCGAGCATGAAATCTCACGGACCGATCAGCAAATGGCTGACATTGCAGAAGCCCGACCGTTAGGGAGGGTGGCCGCGAAGCGCAGACGACGGCATAGATTTCGCACCTGCTTGCGGCTGTTGACGTCATCCTTGTGTCGCCCGCTTCGCGGCAGTTGATTAAACATACGAAAGCAAGCTTTCAAAAGGAGGTTGTGGCATGACTGTTTTGCGATTACTCCTATTGATTTCGGTAGTGCCCTTAACGGCAATGGGCCAGCAGAATTCTCCTGCACAGGCTCTTGTGCGGCCGGCTTCCTGTCCGGTTACCGCCCCGCCGGCGGTCCCATTCACGCCTCCGCCAGCTTATAAGTTGGACGGCGAAGATGGCTTTTGGTTGGGTACAGAAAAACTGTGGACCGCCCTTCCCAAATCCGGAGCAGTCTGGGGTTGGCGGCCGCACGCACCAGGACACGAGCACGAGGTTCAGCCTTTGACCGCCAAGACTTTCTGGGGAAGCGTCGATTTTGATTGGAAGTCAGAATATCCTCCGAAAATAAAAGTCACCGGAAGGCGGCTCGACGGTGACGCTCCACCGCTTCTGACCATGCGAGCGACGAACGCCTTTCCAGGCCCTGCCGCCGCCATGCTGGTTGGTGTGTATGTACCCACCCCCGGCTGCTGGGAGATCACTGGCGATTACAAGGGCCAGAAGCTGAGCTTTGTTGTCTGGGTCCCGCCAACGGCCGACTTGCGCCTGGCCGCGGCAGCGGCCGACCGAAGGTAGCCAGACGTGAAACGTCTGGACAACCAGATGACGTTTGGAAGCGCGCTGGAGGCGCGCCAAGGTCTGTCTCGGCGCACCGTCAGTGCGCGAACCAGCAAACGTTTACGATCCAGACGTTCCACGTCTGGCTATCCTCTCTCTGCCGCTGCCGCGGCGCATACTTAATTTTCCCATTCTTCTTCGCCAACCGCCCGTTGAATACCCTACAATCAACTCACCGAACAAATACAAGGGAGGTATCAGGTGGGCGAGAAAGTGGAACGGGTTGAAGACCGTCTGGCAGACTTTACCAGAGACAAGCGCATTCTTATTCTTTCATTAATGGCACTGATTGTTGGCGCAATCAGTGCCGTTGTTGCTTATGTGTTGGTGTGGCTGATCGCAGGTTGCACGTTCGTAATGGTCACAGCAAAACACGACGGCGCTCATTGTTGGGAAAAACATTGATGGCTGCTTGGCGATGGTGATCCAAAAGTTGGACATCTGTCGCCCACTTCGCGGGCTGAGGCTTCGAGGAGACTGTTTTCCCCGGCCTTACGCCCGGGGCTTCTGTCTGACGCCGCTGCGCGGCTCAATTGAGAAGTTACATCCCGCAGGTATTGCACCTGCGATTCACAAATTTACTGCTTAAAAATCATGATGCTGCGACACCTTATTCTTTCTCTCGTTCTAGTAACGAATAGTTTGTTTGCTCAGAACGCGGGGCCCAACTCGCCCGGCTTTGACAGCGCTGCAAAGCTATTCACGAATACGTCGTTTGCTCGGAACGCGAGACTAGACGCCTCAGACTTTGATCCCAATTACAAGCTCGAACTTCACAACCCGGTTCAGGACAAGAACTTTTATCTCTTGAGTTTGTTTCAGCGACGTCCGGAAATTCGCAAACTTCTAAGAGAAAACAAAGCACTGAGGAGGCTGTCCGCCGATAAGCTTCAGAATTTAAGAACGGCCGCCAGGTGCAACGACGTCGCCTGTTACGACCGGCTGCTTCGTCTCAGCGGGCCGGAGATCAATACCGTCGCCAACGAATTTAAAGCGTTGGCGCAACATCCCCAATTCAAAAAACTTGTTAGGAAAGATCTGCGTCCCTCAGGCGCGTTCATCAAATACAGCGCTCAATCCGATATGGACATGTTGATTGCCGCGTGGAGAGATGCAGCGAAGGGAATGAACCGGCTGCTCACGGTTTACGGTCTTGGTAAGAACCCGTTTTATAAAGACATCGATCGGGTCAGCTTCGATGTTACGAGCGAGGCCTATCGCCAACTTCTTAAGGAGAAGCTTGCGGAGATCAAGCTCTCGCGGGACGCGCTATTCTTTGAGCCGACGCTCAATTTTGCGCTAAAACTCTTAGAGGCTAATCGACGCGATGAAGCCGGTCGTTACGAACCACTCGAGCAGGGCGAAAACAAAACGTGTGTGCAGAATTTGGGAAAGATTAAATGGAGTGATTATCCGTATTCATTCATTTTGGTACTGGGCTCCGGCCCAGGAGACTCTGCCAGGCTGAGTCCGATCGGCGCCAAAAGAGCGGACCAGGCTGCTCAACTGTTTCTCGAACACAAAGCGCCATTGATTATTTTCTCCGGAGGCCACGTCCATCCGATGCAGACGCCTTATTGCGAAGCGATTGAGATGAAAAAATACGTGATGGAGAAATACAAAATACCGGAGCAGAATATTTTGATTGAGCCGCACGCGCGTCATACAACTACCAATTTTCGCAACGCGGCGCGGCTCGTTTTTCGGTATGGCATCCCGACGGAGCTAAAAGCCCTGGTCACGTCGAGCGAGGACCACATTGCCATCACCACCAGGGACAGTTTTCGCATTCGTTGTACGACGGAATTGGGATATTTCCCGATGGAGTCTATTACTCGAATATCTCCGATTGCAGCGGAGTTCAAGCCGGCGGTTGCTTCATTGTTCTTCGATGCGAACGATCCGCTGGATCCGTAAAAGAGAAAGCGGCGTTGCTTTGTGCCACCTTTGTGTTTTCTGTGCCTCCGTGGTGGAGTCACTTGGCAAAACATTCACCACAGAGACACGGAGAACACAGAGGAGGCGCACAAAAGTTTCAAATTACCGCCCGTAGGGCTGTATCAAGTCGCATGCTTTTGAGCTGAACGCGAAGGCCCGAAGGGCCGACATTTAGTAGCCACGCCCGTGAGGGCGTGGAAAGCGGCTCGCAACGAGAAGAGCGCCGAAGGTGCGACAGTTTCAAACAAATGGCTGTCGCACCTTCGGCGCTCAGTCTTGATTGTGGTCCACGCCCTCACGGGCGTGGCTATTAACTACCGGCCCTTCGGGCCTAACCGGCAGATCCATCAGAAGCTCATCTTCATCCCAAACTGAAGCTGGCGGGGATCGAAAGCTGCGGTCGGTTGACCGAAAGTTGGCAGCGGAGTTATTCCGGGGCCGAAGGTGTTGTTGGGAACTCCGAAATTTGCGCGGTTGAAAAGATTGAACCCTTCGGCCAGCAACTCCAAACCAACTCGCTCGGTTAGACGGAACCGCCGCGTCAGACGCAGGTCGAATGAAGCAAAGTCGAAAACCTTCCCGGTATTGCGCCCGACCCCAACCGGGCGATCGTTATTATTGGTGTCGAAGTTGCGATCACTGCCGAGCAGAATATTGAAGGGTAACCGCGAGGCGCGCGTGTAGATGTAACTGAGTTGAAAGCCGCGCAGCGCACGACTCAAGCCCTCCTTACCTTTTCCCAGCGCCTGTAACGAGCCGCTTACTACCAACCGGTGACGCTGATCGTTGTCCGAACGTCCCATATCGTCGCGCAGGTCAAAGTTATTTTGCGGAGTCGAGAAGAAAAAGTTTCCGGCATCGTCGGTAGTCTTTGACAGAGTGTACGACACTCTCAGGTTGGCCCAACGCGCGGCGCACTTGCTCAGTGAAACAACCAGGCCGTTGTAGAAGGAATCGCCGGCGCTTTCGAAGCGGCTGATGTTTCCCCAGTTGGGGTCGGGCCGGCCAAGATTTGGCACGCCCGCGGATGCCTGAACTGTCGGCACATTCACATTACGCGAAGCGATGATGTGGAGCGTGCGCAGGTGCAGGAAGCCTACGGAGAGCACGGCGTTGCTCGGTAGCTCCCGTTCAAGTTGTAGGCTAGCTTGCTCGCTGTAGCTCGCTTCAATGTTTGGGTCGATGCGGGTAATGTTTGGTTTAGTGATCAAGGTTGCCGGCTGGGCCGCCAGCACGTTGGGAAAGACAGGAGCACCCGGTTGCGTCGGTGCAAACTGTACGACGAGATACTTCGCGCCGTCACGCTGCAGGGCGTTCGAACTCGCGCGCAGCGGAATACGATCGTAGTAAATGCCGAAGCTTGCCCGAATCACGGTCCGGCGATCGCCGGGGGCGTAAGCAAATCCCAGCCGCGGCGCGATATTGTTCGTGTCCGTGTGAATCGGGCTCGGCAGGAATTGCAAGTCGTACCTCAGACCGGCATTGACTGTAAAGTTCGACTTTACTCGCCACTCATCCTGTCCAAAGAAACCGGCGTTAGGATTTGACTGAAACTGACTCGGCACACCAAAGGCTTGCTGAAAAGTGCTGTAGTTGCCCGTCAGAAAACTGGCGAGCGAGTTGAATGCATAGACACCCTGCACCGCTCCGGGAAAAACTATGCGCACGCGGTTATAAAGGACGTCGACTCCGACCTTGGGCGAATGCGCGCCAAGCTGCGTCGACACGTTATCTACGGCTTCGAACAGGTTGATGTCGCGCTGCAAAGGCGATGAAGTTGCCGTGCCGAAGTTCGCCACGCCGGAAATTCCGACTGCCGGTCCGACCGGGTCGTTGATTGGCGCGCCCAGCCGGCTGTTGGTGTATTGGAAGCGCGCTTCGTTAAGGGTGCGACTGTTGAGCGTGGTGATGTTGCTGACTGAAATTGTCTGGTCCGTATTGTCGAGATCTGAGCCGCGACTGACGGCATTCAAGCCGCCCACGTTGCGCGAATTGGCGGCGGTGATGTGGTAGAGACTGTAGCGCGCGTTGAGTTGATGGCGATTGTTTAGCTTGTGGTCCACTCGCGCGAAGAAATTAGTGGTATCAAAACTCGCCGGTACTACTCCGGTTCCGAGGAGTTGTCCTTTATAACCGACAGCGTTCAGCCGGCTATTTATGGTTGCGACTGCGGCCGGCGCGATAGTGATGACCGCCGAATAGTTGCGCCGCGTCTGCTCGAAGTTGGTGAAAAAGAAGGCGCGGTCCCTTTTGATTGGACCACCGAGGGAAGCGCCGTATTGCGCCTGGGTAAGCAAGTCTTTGGTGGGCGCGAGCGGGTTGCGAGCATCGAAGCGTTGATTACGCGCGAAGCCGTAAAGATTACCGCGCCAGTCGTTCGTTCCCGATTTAGTGACGACGTTGACAACGCCGCCCGAGGCCCGGCCAAACTCGGCAATGCCTCCGGAAGTGATTACCTGGAATTGATTGATAACCTCCTCGCTGTAATACGTTCCCGTCAGGTCAGCAGCGTCATCGTTTGCTGAAACACCGTCTACCACGAAGCTGTTGTAAAGATTGCGTTGGCCGGCGATCGAGATGCCTTGTCCCGGCACGGCAGAGGTTTCGGCGAAGCGTTGATTGCTGCCGGTGTTGGTCGGCGAGACGCCGGGGATCAGCAAGGCGAGGTCGAGAAAGTTCCGACCGTTCAAGGGCAGCGCATTGATCTCGTCAGGACGAATCGTCTCGGTTATCTGCGTGCGCACGGCTTCAATCACCGGCACATCGCTCGTGATGTTAACTTGCGCTGAGAGGCCGGCCACCTCGAGTTTCAGCGGCAGATCCAAAGCCTGGCCCACTGTTACCGTTAGATGTTTAGTCAGGGACGCAAACCCTTGCGCCTCTACTGAAAGCTTGTAGCTGCCCACTTGAAGGTAGGGAAATCGATAGCGGCCGTCGTAGCCAGTGGTAGCCGTTTGCGTTTGGTTGGTGTCGAGATTGGTGGCGGTCAAACTTGCACCGCTAACTACCGCGCCGCCGGCGTCCTCGACGCGACCACTAAGGGTTGCTGAAGTGACGGTTTGCTGCGCCTGAATGGATACGGCGCCGAGCAGGAATAGCGAAAGTAAGAGACCAGAGGCGCGCAAAGGGAAAGCTCTCCGCAAGGTTATTCGGAATGCGGCATTAGAACATGCAAGCGATTACCAATCCAGTTCAGGCATGGGAGTCGGCTGTTGTTACTCAAATCCAGCATTGCGCGGCTATGCCTAACCTTGTTGGCTCTTGTATCTTTGCAACGGGTTTGATAGGCGGGTCGTACAATCCAATCCTTTTGCCGACTGTAAGGATTGCCTGCGTCTCGAGAAATTTTGCATCGGGCTCTGATGCGGATCTTGTGCTGCATCTGAAAATCTCACGTGCCGCGTTCTCTAATCTTAAGTTACGGAGGCGTTGTTCGCATGGCACACCATGTTTTCATTAGTTACTCCGACCACGACAAGTCAATTGCAGACAAGTTATGTTCTGTGCTTGAAGGCGCAGGCCTTCGATGTTGGCTAACGCCCCGCGATGTCTTGCCAGGCGGGGATTGGGCAGCGGCAATCGTTGATGCCATAGCCGTCAGCCGAGTAATGGTTCTTCTGCTGTCAGCGAGTTCTAATGAATCGCCTCACGTCAAGCGTGAGGTGGAGCGCGCAGTTCATAACAACGTCATAATTATCCCTTTCCGGATCGAGAACGTGACTCTATCAAAAACTCTTGAGTATCATCTAAGCACTACTCACTGGATGGACGCGTGTGCGCCGCCGCTAGAGAAACATCTGGAGACGTTAACCAAAAAAATCAGACAACTCTTATCCCTCCCAATTGGGACCGGATCAAAAAGCAACATACCTGGGGCTGCGCAGAGCAAGGTGCAATCGCCAAAATCATCGGTCCCTGCTCGAGTTACGCTGACAATCATGTTTCACGGGCTTCCTCCCAGATCTTCCTTTCGTTCCTTCAGTGATCGCGGTCACGGTGTCGACGTCATCTTTGACGGTAAACACATGGGAACCATAGCCCAGGCTACAGGGTCGGAAATGTTCCGGAGAAACGCCAGGCCCGCCCTGTTGAGAGTCGAAACAACACCGGGAGTCCATTCCATTGAATTCCCTGACTTATGGGACGCCCAGAAGGGACCCTACAAGCTCACTTTTTCAGCGGGTGGCAGTTACAAGGCTATTTTTTCTCAGCCTGATAATTTGGGTTGGAAGAGTGGACTCAAGCTGGATTTTACCCGGGAGAAGGATCCGCTATGAATCATCTCGTTGAGTATGGGATCATGAAACTCAGAGTATGCATCGCCGGGCGCTACCGGTTGGCTGGGCCAGCCTTTTTAACTATGAAGCGAGTCACATTACTACTTTGGTGTTTCCTTTTATTTGCAGGCCTCGCCGCTGCTTCGGTGATTATTCAAGCGGTCACTGTTCAGGAGAAACAAGCTAGCGAAATCTCGAAACTGGTGGGCAATTGGTCTGGCGAATCGGTTTGCGTCGATAAGGAAAAGTTTCCGGCTTGTCATGACGAACAAGTTAGCTATCGCGTGGCCGCATCTTCCAAACCGGATGTCTTAACGGTGACAATGGATAAACTTGTAAACGACAAGCCGGAAACGATGGGCGTGTTGGATTTTGTTTACGACGCGGAGAGACAAACGCTTTCCAGCGAATTTACGCGCAACAATCGACACGGAATCTGGGAGTTTCTTGTTAAGGGCGATACGATCGAAGGCACGCTCACGACCTTAACAGACAAGTCACTCGTGCGTCGCGTAAGAGTCCGGAAAGACAAGTGAGCCGGCAAGCGTTAAATTCCTCTTTTGCTGTGTCCACTTTATTCATGCCCGCAAAAAACCGATGGGTTCTCTACTTACTGGTGCTGGCCTTTGGCATTCTCGGCATCTGGCTGAACGGCTGGTTTGCCGATAGTGTTGATGAGGTGTCCTCGCTGAGATTGATCTCCGGCCTCCTTGTTGTGTGTGGCGCCAGTATCGGTTTTGCCCTCCTTCTGCGCGAGGATCTGCGTCAAACGAATCCAGGCCGGATGGCTGCGTGGGCGATGGTTAGACAACGCGGCAAACGAACTTATATTCGCAGCGCTATCAGCAGAGGCTTTTGGCTAAGCGCACCCGTCTTCATCTTTCAGATCGCAATCGATTATTGGAAGACCGGATCCTTCCGAGTCGCGCTCGATTCGTCTTGGATATATGTCGCTCTGTTCCTGGTAATAATCTTCGCTTCGTATTACGCGGCCATCCGAATGTGGGACGCAAAGGAGCGCGATTACGAAGTAAGTGCCAACCGGCAAAACGTATCCGCGCATTGCGCAGACTCCACCGACTAAAAACAAAACCGTTTACCTGAGGCAGTGATTGAGAACCATCCGCGTAATCAACGTAATCTGCGGATACCGAAAACCATTAAGGAGGTTCCTCATGATGAAGAGAATGATTCTGGTAAACCTGATCTTGATTGTGGTGTCGAGCATTGCGCTCGCGCAGTCTAAAAGTGATGCCTGTCACGTGTACGTAGTGAATCTCGAGAAAGCGAAGAAAGCTTTCGAGAACTTCCACGACACCGGCAACGCTAAGGCGGATGCCCAGGCGATGTCTGCCGCGCAGACCGTGTTCCCTGAATTTCGTACCGTGGTCGCTGAAGAAGAGCTCACGACCAAAACTTACGCCTTCCCTGACAGCAAACTTGTTATTACAGCCAGCGTGTTTTATACGGACGAATCCATGCGAGCGGAATCGATGGTGCTGGGAATTGTTGTCTCCGGCAAAGCACAACCGAATGCAATCTCTGCGGCTGACAATGCCGCGGCGGAAGTTGTTTACAACCAATATACGGACATCGTCAGGGCCAAGAAGTATTTAAACGTCGCGGGCAAGTCTTACCTTGTCGGGATCGAGTGCCGGTGCAAAGCGGAGAGCAAACCCAACTAGAACTTTTTGCGGAGTAGGCGTGCTCTTGCTCGCCCTCTACGCAAGATGGCGTGGTAATCTGACTTCTTCTCTGCGGAGAGTCTGTGTTCTCTGCGTCTCTGCGGTAAATACTCTAGCGCGCCGAGTACGCCGAGACGACGCAGAGTGCGATTTGGACACAACCTCGGAAGCCTTGACTCGCTGCTCCCGGAAGCGCATAACCATCCTAGTATTAAGGCGACAAAAGGGGACTGATGATGACAACCACAAAACTTTCCGGTTTCACCTGCCTCGTGGTTTTTCTTTTGCTGGCGCCAGCAGTTTGCGCCCAGCGCCCGGCTGACGTGCAGTTGTCCCGTCCTCGCTTCAAACAGCAGCAGGTTGTCAATTTCAATCCAAGATTTTCAGTGGCGAGGTCCGGCAGCGACGATGTCGATTTCCTGCCGGGACAAATGCGGCCCGCGGCCAACCTGCGCGACAGAAATATTGACTCCACGCAGTGGCTCAGCGAGGCTGCGGCTACGGCCCATAACTCCGGTTCCAAAACCGTCAAGGCCACTGTTTGGGAATACGTCTTCTTCGCTGACGCAGGCATGAGCCAGGAGTTGCATCGCTATCAGATCATCAGCAAGAAAAAGCTTAAGCCCGGGGAAACAAAAGTTTTGAAAGGAATTGTCTGGGCTCCCAGGCGCTCGCCGTACCAACAAGCTTATCTTCGACGCATCGAGTACGCGGACGGAACTGTCTGGCAGGCTCCCTGATTCCGCAGGTTGGATTGGCAACGGCTTTACGCAAAAAACTCAACATCAAGAACCGAGAGCGGTAGCGACCCTGCCAAAGAATCAATGTTAAAAGTGAAGAGTTCGCCCGCTCCCCGCCTGGATCGCCTTTGGCCGGTCGCTACCGCATCCGCTTCTGAGATGCCATCCTGTTAATTAAGTTTTGTGCAAAGCCGTTTGAGGACAGACTAACGACGGTCGTCCGTCACTTTCTTTAGCTGGGTAAGGTACTGGCCCTTGCTGTCCTCCACGACGACAAAATCAACTTTGTCACCAACGCGAACTGCGTCCATAAGTGAACTGTCCCTCACCCAAAATTCCATTTCCATCGCCGGCATTAGATCTTTAATCTCTCCGTGGTCGATCTCCACCCACCCCTCTTTGCGGTTAACAATCTTAACTGTGCCGCTGCCCGGATAAGGCTTGCCGAGGACGACCGGCGGGAAACCTAGTAGCGGATCAATGGTGCGCGCCGTCTGCGGCGTGGAGCTGGAGGTTATCGACTTAACAGGTCGGGCCCGGCACGACAGGATCAGCGCTGCCAGGACTAACAACCAAAACGCAAGCGAAACTTTTCGCGACGCGCTGGCCCCGCGACTTGGTTGCGTTTCATTGCAGTGCATATGAGGCGTTTTCGGCATTACGCATTATCATCGTCAGATTCTTCCCGTCAGCAGAGATTCGATAGATCGCGTAGTAAGGCAGGCTCGATTTCAGTTTGTATCGCCCCTTCACATACCCGGTGAAAATAATTTCGGTGCCTCCAGGGATCCATTGCGGGTCCAGCGCCCCCAAACGATCAGACGTCAGTCGCGATAATCCCCCGGAAGTAAAGTTGTAAAGATAGATTGACGCGATGCCAACGTCGTCGGGAACCATTGCGCTATCGAACAAAAGAAATCTCCCATCAGGTGAAAAGGAGAAGCCCGTCTGACTGGAGATGACCACATCGCCAAGCATCTCTTTGATCGAAAGTTTCCTTAGCACCTGACCAGAGAGCGTTAGCTGGTACACGTATTCGAGGTCGTTTAGAACCAGCGAGTTTCCGTCCGGGGTCCATGAGTTTAGCCAGGCAAGCTCCCTGGGCAGGTTCGCCGGTATGACACAAAAGTCACCGGTGCGCGGATCAACTGTCGCGAGTGCGCCCTTCTGATCCATGACAAGTTGCACAGCAAGTCGGCGACCATCCGGCGACCAAAGCGGCCTGAAACTATCATACGGAGTGAGCGATGAAATTTCGCGAAGCTTACCGGTCTGAACATCGATCAAGTGCACATGACTTTCAGATTTTAGCAGCTCACCTTTTCCGCTTACGAAAGCAATTGTTTTGCCGTCGGGAGAAATATTGGGTTGACGACCTTTGACCACGCGCTTTGTCACGCCATTAGGTTCTCTAACGAAAATGTACGCACCTCTCGTAAAACATAAACGGCCGGTTGTCGCGGCGAAGATTGAAGGCGCCAGCAACAAAACTAAGATCGGTCCGAAGATAATGCGGTTATTCATAGCGAACCTGAAACGGAGCCGCGCGACGAGTTGAAGAAAGGCGCGCCCACTTGAGCGCGCCTGTCTGAGCGTGATTGCTCACTTCCTAAAAGTAATGGTCACGAACTGAACCATCGAAGTTTCCCTTCCGTAAGCAACACTTCTTGAAATCTACGGCCCGAGTCGCAGGGGCACAAATCATTACGCCCCAACTTCTCATACAACTCTTTGTCGCCGTGAACAATTCTCAGTCCTCGTTTTACCTGCGTCTCAGACGGGAAGCCTCGGCGCCGTTTGCTGGTGCGTTCAAAAGCAAAGTTCCTCGTCGATATCGTATTTTCCTCGCATGATCGTGTCCTCCTTTTCTACTTAATAAGCGAATATATCAGACTCAAGAATACGCACGCCCGGTCGCAGCTTGTTCGGGCGTCTCAGTGTGGAGCATGCTCCAGGAAATAGGCATAGTAGCGTTGCACCGGGGGAACGGCCAGCTCTGCCTGCTCCGTGACCCGCGGCAACCAGTCGCCGAGGCCAATCTTGCGAACCAGCTTTGCATACTGTCGAAACTCGCGCGGCAGATAGGAAGCTTCGAGCATTTCCACCACCCGCTTGCGAATTCTTTCCTCTTGCTCGTGCGTCAGGGCGGTGCGCCGCAGCGCTCGGGCGGTATTCGATTTAAGAATTCTGCCGAAAGCAAACGAGCCGCTCTCTTCGATGAATTCGACACCAATCTCAGCGCAGGCGGGGTCACCCTGTTCGATTCCTTCGATGACGCGATCCATTACCGGGTAAATCCACCGGCCCTCGTCAGTCGACTGAATTAGCGGCGTCAAATCGCGCGGCGCGCTGACAGCGAAGCGGCGCGTGTATTCCGCGTAGCGGGCCAGCACCGCCTCAACGCTCCATAACCCGCTTCCGTTATAGTCAGTTATCTTCATTTACTAAATGCAATTGTAGGGGCGACCTGCGTGTCCGCCCCTGGGCGCACACATAGGTGCGCCCCTACGGGCTGCGCCGCTCGATGTGCGGAAGGCCTACCGCCTTCGTGTTAGTTACTCTTCTTTGCGCAACACCCAGTTGTCGATCGCTTCGGCAAACATATGCGGCGCGTGCTGTGCTTCGCGTAGATACAACGAGGGTTCAATCAACTCCAGCTCCATCAACGCAAATTCATCTTCGGCGGTTCGCACCAAATCAACTCGCGCATAAAGCAGCCGCGTTGAAACATACTGCAGAATTTTCTTGCCTGCCGCCAATAAACTCCCCTGAGGTTCGATGGCCTGAATTATGCCGCCGTGTTCCTCCTGGACTCGGAAATCACCAGGCTTCGGAGTTTTTAAGATGGCATGGCTAAACTCGCCGTCAATGTAGAACAAGGAAAATTCACCCTCGGTCGTAATTCCATGCATGAACGGCTGGACCATACAGAAGCGGCCCGCGAAGAGTTTGCTCAACGCAGCAGCGTCCACCTCGCCGCGTTTCAATCGCACAGCATCCTGCGCGTTCGCGCCTACCGTAGGCTTGATCACAACTTCGTCGGACTCGAGTTGATCAAACCACCGTTCAATTTCGTCGCTATTGATTTTGCCATTGTTCCAGACGGTAGGAACTATTGTCGCTCCGCGCGTTGCGAGGTCTCGAAGATAAACGTTTTTGTCGGCGTTCCAGCGCACAATTTCCAACGGATTCGCCAGCCGAGTTTGTGATTCAATCTGCCGCAACACACTTAAAAACGCCGCCAGGTAGTTCTGATAATCCCATGTCGTCCGGATAACGACGCCGCCATATTCCCGCCACGCGACGCCAGTTTGTTGCCAGGGAACAGATTCGGCTTCATGGCCCAGCTCGCGCAGCGGAGCCACAACCAAGTCGTCGTCGGCTACAAATCCGGTCAAATCACCAATTGAAAGAAGTGCAATCTTCATAAACAAGAAACGGTTACTAGTGCTTATTGACATGAATTTCGGTTGGGGCGAATCTGCGTGTCTGCCCGCGCTCGTTCTTAAGCACAAGAAAGACACCTTCCCACAGCATTAACAGCTCACCTTGCGGCAACTTCACCAGCAGACTCTGCGGCGGTTTCCACTCGTTCGATTCACACTTCACCGCGATAGTATCGGCCTGATTCGCACTAATCCCCACGGCCGCCATGTTGACTCCGAGCTCGCGCTCGAGTTCCTTGTCACTAACTGACTTTGATTGATAAGCCGGCAAGGAACAGACCTTAGTTCCGACTGCCATGCGGTCTGGGCCAATTTGAATCCGAGTACCCAGCGTCCTGCGAAACTCTTCTGAATAGTCCGGCGGACTATCTGGGAAGCGATAATCAATGACCTTCCAGCTTCCAAAGGGCGGAACCTGACGTACGGAATCAAACAGCCGCTTCATCATTCCACCTTCTTTAAAAGTCCTCCATTCCTGCGTCGCACTTGGTTCATCTGACCATACAATTTTCCCGGCAGCATCGAGCAAATTCATTTCCCGATAACGGTATTGATTCGAAGCCAATTTAAACTCGACGGTCTCGAGCCGGCTTTTATATTTGGTTTCAGATGATCGATTGAGACTTTCAGCCTTCGATAAGATGGTCCGGAATCTCACGCGCAGCAGGTGTCCACTGTCGAACCTTAGACTTGCAGCGTCCATATCGATGACCGAGTCTTCACCGGTGTAAACTCGCCGCCACTGTTCCTTCTCTTGCGCGCATACGGGAACTGACAAGCGACAAATTAGTAATGCGAGCATCAAGATAGTCTTGAACATTGCCAAAGTCTCCTCAGAATTGCGCACGATTTAACTACATCGTTTTTGAGCAGACAAAATTTACAGGATTAACATGATAACGAATAGCTGATGTAGAACTTGCTGATATTGCGCACACGCACGCCGAAGGTTTGTCGAGCGGGCTACCATGCTTGACCGCAACCGGAGCGATGTTTCATGCTTGATGCACGGCAGTGAGCAGTAAGCAGTAAGCAGTAAGCAGTTGACGTGCCCGTTTAGAAAGGGCACTTGTGCCCCCGCGCCTGGCGGACAAGTCGGCTTTCTAAACACATGTAACCGAGCACTGCTTACCGCTCACCGCTTACCGCTTACTACATAGTTCAAATCGAGAAAGGGGTTGGTAGATGGTTCGTCTTTTCATACTGACACTCGTCGTTTTAAGTTTTGGTTTATGCTCTCTTGACTGTTTTGCATCCTCGCGCCCGTCAGCTGCGCTGGTTATTCCTCTCACGCCGCACCCTGGCGGCACGTCGATGATGACGCTTGGCGCGAGCGTGCGCGGGCACGAAGGCGTATTCATGTTCGACACGGGAGGTGGCATCTCTTACATCAGCCCGGCGTTTGCCCAAACAGTTGGTTGTCAGGTGTGGGGACAGATCACCGGCTTCACGCTAACCGCACAGCGGCTCGACATGCCGCGCTGCGATGGTCTGTCTTTCGACATTCAGGGCCGACGCTTCGACGCTCCGACCGCGGGAATTTTCGATATCATGAAATTCATGCCGCCAAAGGTGCCGAACATTGACGGCTCGCTCGGGCTGGATGTTTTCGCCGGCAAGGTGGTCACGCTGAGCCTGGCCCGCAAAGAGTTGACGGTTGAGAATGCGGCGGGACTTGCAAGGCGCATGAGGCGCGGCCGCGAAGTTCCGATTCGGCTGGTGCGCGAGGCGGGTGGTGTCGCGTTGACAGTTTATGTGGCAGTGCCCACGTCGAAAGGTATGGCGTGGATGGAAATTGACTCGGGCAATGGCGGCGCTAACGTCGTCGGAAAACATCTGGCGTCGCTGCTGAATTTAGATCCCGGCAAGAAGGAGCCGCAACCGGCGAGCTTTAAGATCGCCGGCGACATTCCCGTCGGCGGCATGGCGCGCGTAAACGAAAACCTGATCATGGACGGCAACATCGGAACGAGGTTTTTGATCGATTGGGACCTAACGCTGGACTTAGCGAAGGGGCGTGGCTGGCTGGCGCGCTCTGCTCGCGATAAATAGTGAGACTGACTTTTCCGTGCGGCCTTTGTGTTCTTTGTGTCTTTGTGGTGAATGTCTTTCCCACAGCAGCCCACCACAAAGACACAGAGAACACAAAGGACGCACAGAGAGTGCCAGTTGGGACAGTGTCGCCGCCGCCAAAACATGGACAACCGGCGGCGTTTTATGAAAGAGTTCGCCCATGCCTTTCTCGCGCCTCTCATCCCGAGCGGCGTGACCATTCCAATTTGAGGGAAAAGAGGAAAACATGAGCGCACCCAATCTCACGATTACGGCCGAGCCGGCGGAGTCTTCAAAGGTTGTTTACGGGGCCCTTGCTGCCAAATCATCGAACGATTCGCCAAACGGCCAGCTATCGCTGGTACTCACGATCACGAACAATGAGCAGACTTCGGTCCACCTGAATAACGTCACGGTTGCGTTCGTTGGCCCACCAAGCGTCGGCCAATCATCGATTGCGGCCGATCTGGATATTCCGTCGCATCAGATCAAGCGTTGGTTCTTCCAACCTGGTAACAACATCATCCTGCCGGTTCCCGCTCCCGGCGCCATCAAGCTAAGCCTGTCGTGCGATAACTTTAGCGATCCGGCGACGCTCGACGTGTCTCTTTCCCAATACCAGAGTCCGGTGGCCGGCGGTGGTTATGCATTCCCGGGAAAAGTTCAAGACATCAAGCAAGGCGAATTTTGGACTGGGGTCAGCGCCCAACACGGATCTGCAGGCGGAGGCACGCAGTTATTTGCCTACGACTTGCTCATGCGCGTTTACGATTCTGCGAACAACGCCTGGCCCACCTGTCGCCCGGGAACTGACAACACTAAGAACCAAAATTATTACATCTGGGGTAAACCGATCTACGCGATGGCCGACGGCGTGGTTGTTCAGTTCCTCGACGGCGTGGCGCCCAACACTCCGCCGGGACTTCCCAACCCGACGCCGAATCCGGTGGAGGGCAATCACTTCTACATCCAACATGGCGACGACCTCGCGCTCTACGCGCACTTCCAGGCCGGCTCGCTGAATGCGGACCTTACTAACGGTCCGAATCCTGACGGCACCGGCGCAACTGTCACCAAGGGTCAACAGCTTGGTCTGGCGGGCAACACCGGAAATTCGTCTGAGCCGCACCTGCATATTCAGGTCAATCGCACCACGACGCCCTGGGGTGGGCCACCGCGGCCGCTGCCTTTCAACGATATCTATGCCCTCGAACTTTCATCAGTGCCAGACGTCTGGCCGCCGACTAACGATGCGCCCTGGAGCGCAGTCTCAGCGCAGGATCTGCCCAGCGCTTATTCAGCAATCTGGCCGGGATCGATGAAGCAAGGCAAGGCTTGGTTAAAACGATGGATTGGACCACTGGCCTGGGCCTGGACCATATTTTTAGGTGGATTGATGATTACGCCCGGCGGCGTCAGTTGTCCCAAGTGTGGCGTGGTGCTGACGGATGTGCTGGCAATCGTCTCTATTGGCATCGGCGTGCTGGGATTTATTTCGCTGGCACTTGCAGCGGCCGCGACGAAACGAAACGCCGCCATTCCGCAGATAGACGTGAAGAAAGAACTGCACGGTTAGAAGAATGCTGTCTATCGATTGACCGGGCTGGGATAATCCGAAATCTCTGTGCGTCCTTTGTGACCTTTGTGTCTTTGTGGTGGCTGTTTCTTAGGTGGATTACTACAAAGACACAGAGAACACAGAGGACGCACAGAAAAATGCCGACAGACATCACCTAACATCAATTCACAAACGGGGAGTCTCCAGATGAAGAGATGTTCCAACGTCGCTCTTCGAATCGCGCTTGTACTCGCGTGCGCGATTGTCTCCAGCGCTCAACAATCTTCCGCGCCGCTGCCCACGCGAGCGCTGAAGTTTGGAGTGTTTCAGGTCCGCTTCGATCCCAGCGGAACTTTCACGCTGCAAGGCGATCGTTGGCCCGCGCTTAGCGGCAAGTGGAGCAGCAACGGCGGCGTGATTGAGCTAACTATGTCGGGTGGTCCGGGCGGCTGCGATGGTCCAGGTCGTTATGAATATCGGGTGGACGAAAAAACCGGAGCTAGCCTCAGCTTCAAACTGATCAGCGACGAGTGCACGGTGCGCCGGATGATTGTTGACGGCAGCACCTGGGTTCCCGCCGATCAGGCACGAACCGTCCCGCCGCGGCTCATCTTGTTAACACCCGCTGCGCGCTTGTCTTCGAACACTGCGCCGAAGAAATCGCAGGGAAGTTGGCCCTCGTTTCGTGGGCCGGAGGCATCCGGGATCGCCGAGAAGCAGAACCTGCCGGATCGCTGGGACGCAAAGAGCGGCGAAAACATTCTCTGGCGCACCGCCATTCCCGGCCTGGCGCATTCGAGCCCGATCGTTTGGGGCAACCAGATCTTTGTTACCAGCGCCGTCAGTAGTGATCCGAAAGCCACTTTTCGTCCCGGTCTCTACGGCGACGGCGACGCCTCCAAGGATCGTTCGCCGCATCGCTGGATGCTTTACGCGCTCGACAAGCGCACGGGAAAAATTCTCTGGGAGCGCATGGCCCATCAGGGACCGCCTATCGATAAGCGCCACATCAAATCCACCTATGCGAATTCCAGTCCGGCGACTGACGGTCGCATCGTAGTCGCGTGGTTTGGATCGCAAGGCGTTTATGCTTACGACTTGAAGGGCATGCTGCTGTGGAAGGTCGATCTGGGCCGTCTTGATTTGGGCGCTTACGATATTCCCACTTACGAATGGGGCCCAGCCAGTTCGCCAATCATCTGGAACAACCTGGTCATCCTGCAATGCGATACGCAAACCGATTCCTTCCTGCTGGCGCTCGACGCGGCAACCGGAAAGACTGTTTGGAAAACTGATCGCGAGGAGATTCCCTCGTGGGGGACGCCAACCATCGCCAGCACGCCGAACGGCCCGGTGCTGGTTACTAACGCTTCAAACTTCATTCGCGGATACGATCCGCGCACCGGAAAAGAGCTGTGGCGACTCGGCGGCAGTTCACAGATTACAGCGCCCACGCCGGTTTTTGGCGAAGGCTTGTTCGTGGTTGCGAGCGGTCGAGGGCCTGAGCGTCCGATTTTTGTTGTCCGCCCCAACGCGCACGGCAATGTGACGCTGCCCGCCGGTAAGACGACGAGCGATTCCATCGTTTGGAGCCGAACGGGTCGCGGGTCTTACATGCCGACGCCGCTGATTTACAACGGCATACTTTACGTGTTGGCGAATAACGGCCTGTTCGATGCTTACAATCTGAAGACCGGCGACGAAATTTATCGCCAACGCCTGCCGACCGTCGGCAGCGGTTTCAGCGCGTCGCCGGTGGCTGCCGACGGCAAGATCTATCTGAGCAACGAAGACGGCGAGATGCTGGTGATTGCAGCGGGTGAAAAGTTTAATCACCTGGCGACCAACTCGATGGGCGAACTCTTAATGGCCACGCCGGCGTTGTCAGAAGGTGTGATGTATGTGCGCTCGTCGTCGAGCCTGTTTGCAATTGGCCAGAAGCGATAGATCAAAGTAGCTTGGCCGATCTTACTGGGACCGCGGGCGTCTCGCCCGCTTTCGTTGAATGCCAGAGAGACTGGGGAGTCAGTCTCAGTCCACCCCAGACAAGAGTGAACCTGTAGCTTGGGAGCGGGCGAGACGCCCGCGATCCCGGTAACCAGAGGCTATTAAATACGGCATCCGAGACAAATCCATGAACAGAGGAATCAGCATCGGTCTTCTTATTCTGTTGGCGTTGCCACTCGCAGCGCAGCAGGAGCTTCCGCCGATCAGAAATTTTCTTCGCGTCAACGAAGACTTCTGCACCGGCGGCCAACCACGTCTCGAGCACTTGCAACAACTTAAGGATCAGGGCGTGAAGGCCATCATCAATTTGCGGCCTCCGGCTGAGCATCGCGCCGCCGAAGAAGAAGCGAAGGCGAAGGAGCTGGGCCTGCGCTACTTCAATATTCCCTTCGTTTTCGGCGAGCCCAAAGATGAACAGGCGACGGAGTTTCTGAAGATCACTGACGATCCCGCCAACCGGCCCGCGTTTATTCATTGCGCTTCGGCGGTACGCGTCGGCGCCTTCTGGATGATTCGCCGCGTGCTGCGCGATGGCTGGAAGATAGAGGCGGCCGAAGAAGAGGCGAAGAAGATTGGTTTGAAAGAGAGCCCGCACCTGAATGAGTTTGCGCGCCGCTACATTGAACGACACCAAAAACAATAAGCGTCGGCGGAGGTTTTGCCGCGGACATACGCGGAGACACGCGGATTCTAATCAGGACCAGAAACTTGCTAAGGAGAGAGTTGTCGGCAGAGCTTTACAGTTTGATCTGATCCGCGCATATTCGCGTTAATCCGCGGCCAATGTCTCGTTAGCGCCTTTGTGAAGTCAATTGACAATTCTGGTCCAAACTACTAACTTGCGCGCGCTCCAAACCACTAAGGCTTTTCAACCTCCACAACACCCAAGGAGATTCAACATGGCAATTCAAATAGTCATTCAGCAAGCCGGACCGTTACCCATAACCGTCAACTTCAACGCCATCGGAGACATGGCCATGATGCTGGAAGTGAGCGGATCCGTTTGGTCTCAAGCTGCGAACAACATGATCGGGATCGGAATAAAGCTCGACGGCAACGTAATCGGAGCGGCACAAATCTTTTGCAATGGCACCGCGACGCATCGCGCAGTGGTTCCCGCGTACATTCCAATCCAGCTCACCCAGGGCCAGCACACGCTCTCCCTTTACCAAAACACGCCGGGGACAGTCTCCGATTTTAACGACTTTTACACCGCGGTAATTAATTACTAAAATCACTTACTACGATAGTCTCAGTGCAACCTTTGCTTTCTCTGTGGTGATTAATGTTTAGTAACACTCACCACAGAGATGCAGAGAGAAAGCCATCGTTCTTGAAGGAGAAGTTTCATGAGTGCCGCTAATCCGGAAATGGAATCTTTGAAGACGCGACTCAAGTCGATGTGGATGACCGGCGACTTCGGTCAGATCGCGAAAATAATCGAAACCAGCGCTGAGGAATTTGTTGCTCGTCTTGCGCTGCAACCCGGCGATCGCCTGCTCGACGTGGCTTGCGGCAGCGGCAATGTCGCTTTGCCGGCCGCGCGCGCCGGCGTGTCAGTCACTGGAGTAGACATCGCCACGAACTTGCTCGAACAAGCGCGCGCGCGCGCCGCGACGGAGAATCTGTCAATTCAGTTTGACGAAGGCGACGCTGAAAAGTTGCCGTACGACGACGCCGCTTTCGATATCGTGGCAACTATGTTTGGCGCCATGTTCGCCCCGCGTCCGGAGTTGGTGGCTGCTGAGCTGGTGCGCGTCTGCCGACCGGGCGGGCGAATTGCGATGGCCAATTGGACGCCGGAAGGATTTATCGGCCAGATGTTCAAGACCACGGCCCGGCATGTGCCGCCGCCGGCGACTATGCCTTCCCCCGTCAAGTGGGGCGATGAAGAAACGGTGCGCGAGCGGTTGCGCGAGGGCGTCGCGGATCTAAAAATGACGCGGCAGATGTGTCAGTTCAAGCTGCCGCTTTCGCCCGCCGAAGTGGTCGAGACTTTCCGCCTGTATTACGGTCCGACACAACGCGCGTTTGAAGTACTCGATGTCGACGGACAGGCGGCGTTGCGAAACGACCTCGAGCGATTGTGGGCTGAGAACAACCAGGCCACCGACCAGACTACGCACGTCGATGGCGAGTACCTCGAGGTTGTAGCAACCAAAGCGAACTAGAAGCGAGTTTTTTGGAGTGCGCTGGCCTGTCAGCGCTTTGGTCGGTCGCGACCAGTCGCGACCACGCCTCGATGAATCCACTCCACCGCTCAGGCGACAGGTCGCCTGAGGCCAAAGCGCTGACAGGTCAGCGCACTCCAAAATGGTGCAATCTGTGAAACGCACACTTCTAATCATCGCCTTATCAACCGCAGCGTTCTTCGTCTCAGTCAGCGCGCAGGAAGGTCATCAGCACAAACACGACGCGGCGGAAAAGCTCGGCCAGGTTAACTTCACCGTCTCCTGTACCCCGCAAGCTCAGAAACAATTCAATCGCGCCGTGGCCTGGCTGCATTCGTTCGAATACGAAGAGGCGGAAAAGACTTTCAACGAGGTCACAGCGACTGACCCGCGCTGCGGCATGGCCTACTGGGGCGTCGCGATGAGCAAGTACCACACTATCTGGACGCCCCCCAGCGTCGCGGAGTTGCAGCAGGGCTGGAGCGCAATCGAAAAAGCCAAAGCCACTGGCGCGCGCACCCCGCGCGAACGAGATTACATCGCGGCCCTCGAAGTTTTTTACCGCGACGCAGACAAGTTGGACCATCGCACGCGATCGTTTGCTTACAGCGATGCGATGCAGCAGCTTTCACGGCGTTATCCCGGAGACGATGAAGCGAGCGTGTTTTATGCGCTGACGCTGATCGCGACCGGGATGATGGAAAACAACCAGGACTATGCCAGGCAAAAAGAAGCCGCCAGAATTTTGAATCGCGTGCTGGCTCGCGAGCCGCAGCATCCCGGCGTCACGCATTACCTCATACACAGCTACGACTATCCGGCGTTGGCCCAGCTCGCGCTGCCCGCCGCGCGCAGCTATGCGAAGATTGCGCCGGCCTCGGCCCATGCGCGCCACATGCCTTCGCACATCTTCGTTCGTCTGGGTTTGTGGCAGGAAGCGATCCGCTCAAATCTGAATGCAGAGTCGGCCGCGAAGGCTTTCGCCGTGAGAAATCACATGTCGGGGTCGTGGGATGAGCGGCTGCATGCGATGGACTATCTGGCTTACGCCTACCTGCAAAGCGGGCAGGACAAACAAGCGCTACGAGTGCTCACCGAAATGAACCAGATTCCGCGCGTCGAACCGGAGACTTTCAAGGTAGCCTACGCCGCCGCTGCGATTCCCGCACGCTATGCGCTCGAACGCCGGCAATGGAGCGAGGCCGCTAGACTCGAGTTGCCTGAAACGGAAGCAGGGAACGCCAGTGGACCAACCATGGGCGGTTACTGGAAAACTTTTCCCTGGCAGCGCTTTCGTTGGGCGGTAGCGCACCTGCACTTTGCACGCGCTGTCGGGGCTGCGCGCTCGGGGGACGTGAGCGGCGCGCGCAACGAGATTGAGAAACTAAGCGCGCTAAGGCAGGAGCTGGTGGCCGTCAAAGGCGACTATGATTGGTCCAGGCAGGTTGAGATTGAGCGAATGATCGCCTCCGCGTGGTTGGCCCACGCCGAAGGCAAGCGTGAAGAATCGTTGCGGGTGATGCGTGCGGCGGCGGACCTTGACGATGCAACTGAAAAACATCCGGTAACTCCGGGCGCCATTCTTCCCGCGCGCGAGCAACTCGGCGAGCTGCTGCTTGAGCTCAATCAACCCACCGCGGCTTTGCCGGAATTCGAGAGTTCGCTGCGAATTACCCCCAACCGCTTCAACGGGCTTTACGGTGCGGCCCGCGCCGCTCGGCTGGCAAACGATCAGAAGACGGCGAAGACTTATTACGCGCAGCTAGTTGAGGTGACTCGTCAGGCGGACAGCATCAGACCGGAGATCGAGGAAGCCAGAACTTTTCTCGCGGGCGCTCAACGAACCGCGAAACGCGGCCGGTAACAATCAACGGCCGCGGATTTACGCGGATGGAACGCGGATCTGAAAGAGCCAAAAAAAATTTAGAAATTATTATCGGTCGTAGTCTGATTCGCGTTCATCCGCGAGAATCCGCGGCTTAATGTCCTACCTGTCTGTCGCCACTTCGCGGCTGTCGCTGTCGCGAGACGGAACAATTCGGCAAACTTCTCGTATCATCGAAGAGCGAACGTCCTCAGCAATAACACAATCGTCAAAGGAGAAAGACAGTGAAGTATCGATTACTTACTGCCGTTGCAGTGATCTGTTTGTGTGTCTCGGTCATGCCGCTGACAAACTCTGCCAATCCGGCTGCTGCGAATGCCGACTGGCCGCAGTGGCGTGGTCCAAATCGTGACGGCCTGTCAAAAGACACGGGTCTCCTGAAGCAATGGCCCGCCGGTGGACCAAAACTGCTCTGGCAGATGAACGACATTGGCGACGGCTACTCCACGCCCTCAGTTGTCGGCGCGCGAATTTACCTCATGAGCAACCGCGGCCTGGATAATGAGTTTGTTCAGGCGCTATCAACTCAGGATGGAAAGCCCGTTTGGACCACGCGCGTTGGCAACGTCGGTAACCCAAACCAGAATCCTTCTTACCCGAAAGCCCGATCCACTCCCACCATCGACGGCAATTTTATTTATGCGCTCGGCTCCGATGGCGATCTCGCGTGCCTCGAAACCAGGAGTGGCAAGATTCGCTGGCAGAAGAACATTCGCAAGGAGTTTGGCGGGCAACCGGGTGAATGGGCATACGCGGAGTCGCCGCTCGTGGATGGCGACGTGGTAGTAGTCACGCCAGGCGGCGCGCAAGCTACGATGGTCGCGCTTAACAAGAAGACCGGCGCGCTCGTTTGGAAGTCGGCGGTCCCAGGCGGCGACCCGGCAGGTTATGCATCGGCGATCGTGGTCCAGGGCGGAGGCAGAAAACAGTATGTGCAGTTATTGAGCAAGGGTATGGTTGGTGTTGATGCGAAGACGGGTCAATTTCTCTGGCGCTACAAGGATGTGGCCAAAGGCCCGGCGCAATATTTCACTCCGGTAGGGCGCGACAGCTATGTTTACTGCGGAGCGCTTGGGGTTGGCGGCGGACTGGTTCGCTTGAAGGTGGACCAGGCCGGTGTGGCTGCCGAGCAAGTCTACTTTGAACGCGGCTTGCCAAACGGCATTGGCGGCGCCGTGTTGGTTGGTGAAACTCTCTACGGCACCGAGGTCGCACAGAGCCTGATGGCGGTTGACTTCAGCACCGGAAAAGTAAAATGGCAGGCGAAGAATTTCGGCTGGAGCTCGCTTGCCTATGCCGATGGGCTTTTATATGTTCACGCCGTGAATGGCGAGGTAGCGCTAGTGGAGGCGACGCCGGAGGCGTTTCGCGAGAAGGGCCGATTCACTCCGCCCGCGCCGCCGAAGCATTCGCAGTCGGGACCCTTCGCGGAGATGTCGTTTGCGTATCCGATCATCGCCGGCGGCCGGCTTTACATTCGCGACCTCGGTAGCTTGTGGGCCTACGACGTGAAGGCGGGGCGATAGTCAGTTTTCTTTGTGCTGCCTTTGTGCTCTTTGTGGCTTTGTGGTGAATCCTTCAAAAGCCACCACAAAGACACTAAGGTCACAAAGGCTGCACAGAGATTTTTCAATCGTCATGACAGATCTAAAGGGAAAGGTTGCTCTGGTCAGCGGCGCGTCGTACGGCGTCGGCAAGGGCGTGGCCTTGGGCTTAGCTGAGGCCGGCGCGACTGTTTACGCGACTGGGCGCACCGTTAGTAAAGAAACTTTTGCCGGCAACCCGCAAGTTATCCCGCTTCGCTGTGACCATACTCGCGACGCAGAAGTTGAAGCGACGTTCCAGCGCATCTCGAGCGAGCATGATCACCTCGCCGTGCTCGCGAATTGCGTTTGGGGTGGTTACGAAAACATGGTTGAGAATGGCGAGTTCACCTGGACCCGCCCCTTCTGGCAGCAACCAATTTCTCGTTGGGATGCGATGTTCGCGGCGGGCGTGCGCGCTTACTATGTCGCCAGTGCCCACGCCGCGCGCAAGATGGTTGAGCAGCAGAGTGGTCTGATCGTCAACGTTTCTTTTTGGGCCGCCCAAAAACATATTGGCAATGTCGCTTACGGCGCTTCGAAGTCGGCTACCGATAAGCTGACGACGGACATGGCCCATGAGCTGCGACCGCATAACGTCGCCGTTGTCTCGTTGTATCCGGGAATGGTAAGGACTGAGAAAGTGATGCAAGCCGCGGCGTTTCTGGATCTGAGTAATTCTGAGTCGCCGCAGTTTATTGGTCGCGCAGTGGCGGCGCTGGCGGGCGACCAGAATGTCATGCACAAATCTGGCGAGGTGTTGGTTGCAGCCGCCCTGGCCCAGGAATATGGGTTCACTGATATCGACGAGAAGCAGCCGCGCCCGCTCACACTCGCCGACGTCTGAGAAGTAGAACAGGATTCCGGCCTGTCTTGGTGGACCTGGTCTCCTTGCCGCGAAGGGGACTGGCAGAATGCCTGTCCGCCGCCGCCGTCTCTTAACCCGCCATCGGCTCGCGAAACAATCCTCCAGAGTCTCTTTGGCCTGGCATTCGATATTGACACGCTAGCTCAACCACACTATCTTTCCGGCTGCAAACGGTCGCAAAGCTACCCAATATCTTGCTGACGAGAGTCCTATTCCGCCAGCCTCACAACCTATAGACAAAGGAGCTAAACAGATGAGTCAAGAATTCTTGAAAGCGCCAACCTCAGCATCCGTTAGGCTGATAAATTTTGATAAGGCCAAGGTCGTCCCTGGATTTATTCCTAACACATACTTCCTGGTGGTCTCGGGAAAAAAACCATACCTCAATATGACAGTTGAACTCAGTCCGTTGATCTACATACGCCGGCCCGACTATTGGGGAATAGAGGTAATCGGCTCCCTACCCGGCTTCGGCCTTCCAGCGCTGGCCCCCTATACAGTTTCCATTCCACTCGATGGAATTTTAGGAACAAAAGGGATTGAGGTCATAGGAGCAAACAAGCGAGTGAAGATACCTGTGCCCAGCGGTACTAAGGTGGGGGTAAGCAAGAAAGCCGCGTCGAAGAAGAAGTAGTAGGAAACGACCGTCAGCTTTAGCACTCGTGCACGACCTGACTTCGAGCCGACTGAAAGGGAGCATCGTCCATGATGCTTCTCTGAAGTCGGCTCGAATGCTTAAGGTGGTTTCCTCGCTGCGGATCAGCTGCAGATTTAAATGATAAGTACATTCCTGTCCGGAAATCGACGAACAAAGGTAAGGCCGGGAACGTACAATCTTTCATGAGCACCCCCCAGACCGATCCGCCGATTCTCGATAATCCCAGACCGCCGAAGCCAATCAGATTGTGGCCCGGAATTGCTGTCGTAACCCTGCAATGGCTGCTCTGGTTTGTAGTCCCTTTTCTCTTTCCCGACGCAGCCATATTCGGCATCCTCGGCGGTGTGGTCTGCGGGTTGGCAGTCTTCGTCTGGTGGTTGTTTTTTAGTCGAGCGCCGTGGGCCGAACGATTAGGCGCCATCGTGCTGATAGTTGTTGCAATCGTAGTGACGAAGCGGCTCGTTCATCCTTCCATTGCCGGCGGGATGATGGGCATGATGTTGCCGGTCTTTTCTATCCCTTTTCTTAGTCTGGCGCTGGTCGCTTCGCTCGCATTCACGCGCCGCCTCTCAAGCGGCCGGCGGCGCGCGATCGTGGCGGCTGCCATCCTGCTCGCGTGCGGCTTGTTTATGCTAGTGCGGACGGGCGGCATCACCGCCGACTCTCGCTCCGACTTCCACTGGCGTTGGACCAGGACACCCGAAGAAAAACTTCTCGCCCAGGCAGGCGATGAACCGTCGACTCAAGCCGCCAACGTAGTAGTCCCACCCGCCAACGAGGCTGCCAAAACAGAATCGAGTTGGCCCGGGTTCCGCGGTCCCAATCGCGACAGCGTAGCTCGCGGCGTGCGCATCGACACTAACTGGTCCAATCAGCCGCCGGTCGCGATCTGGCGCCGGCCAGTTGGACCGGGTTGGTCGTCCTTCGCGGTCAGCGGCAATCTTTTCTACACCCAGGAACAGCGCGGCAACGACGAGGTCGTGTCCTGTTACAACCTCACCACCGGCCAGCCGGTCTGGAGACACAACGACGCGGCGCGCTTTTATGAATCGAACGCCGGCGCCGGACCGCGCGCGACACCGACGCTCAACAACGGACGCGTTTACACATTTGGCGCGACCGGAATCCTGAACGCACTCGATGCCCGCAGCGGCGGGGTCGTCTGGTCGCGCAATGCTGCTTCCGACACGAAGACGAAAGTGCCAGGTTGGGGTTTTGCCAGTTCACCGCTCGTAGTCGGCGACGTGGTTATCGTCGCTACCGCCGGCACGCTTGCGGCTTACGACGTCGCCAATGGCAACCAACGCTGGACGTTGCCAAGCAGTCGCGGCGGCTACAGCTCTCCACAGTTATTGACTATCGGCGGCGTGCCCCAGGTTCTCCTCGTAAACGGAGAAGGCATCAGCAGCGTTGCGCCAGCCGATGGCTCGTCGCTTTGGAAATACGCGTGGGAAGGCGACAGCATCGTGCAGCCCAATATCACCACGGACGGCGATGTGTTAATCGGCAGCGGCTCGGGACTCGGTTCCGAAGTCGGCGTGCTTCGCCTGGCCGTTGCACACGGCGACGGCGGTTGGACCACACAGGAGCGCTGGGTAGCGGCGGGACTGAAACCTTACTTCAACGATTTCGTGGTTCACAAGGACCATGCTTACGGCTTCGACGGGAGCAATCTCGCCTGTATCGAGCTGGGGAACGGCGCGACTAAGTGGAAAGGCGAGCGCTACGGCCACGGTCAGATCGTGCTGCTGGCCGATCAGGATTTGTTGCTGGTGGTGTCGGAAGAGGGCGAGCTGGCCCTGGTGAAGGCGACGCCGGATCAGTTCACCGAGCTGGCCCGGTTCAAAGCTATCGAGGGCAAGACCTGGAACCACCCGGTGCTGGTTGGCGACGTTTTGCTGGTGCGGAATGGCGAAGAGATGGCTGCGTTTAGAGTGTCGCTGGCGAAGAGCTGACCGCTCGTAAACCTGGATTTTGGCCGCGGATTTACGCGAATGACGCGAATCAGATTTTGAAGAAGAAGCCAATGATAGGTTCACCGATGCTTGCAGATTCGTGCAATCCGCGTTAATCCGCGGCTGATTAGGAGGTAAGAAAAGTGTATTGTCCAAATTGCGGCGTATCTGTCGCGCAGGGCTTGAGCTACTGCAATTATTGTGGCGCAAAGTTGAGCGGCGCAACTGACGCGAGTTATGAGGAAGTAAAACCCGGACTGCTTGTGTCGGCGATGGTTGGTCTCTTCATCCTGGGTCTGGTTGCGATCACAATGCTGATGGGAGTGATGAAGCAGGTTCTGGACTTACCGGCGGATCGAATTCTTGCTTTCGCGTTCTTTCCGTTTCTGATGATGGTTGTGCTGGAAGCGGTGTTGTTACGCTTGCTATTCCGCCGCAAGCGCGAGCCTCGCGAAGAAGGCGACAAGGTACTGTCTAAAGGACAAGCGACGAAAGAACTTGACGTCGCCCAACCGCGAGAGTTGCCGGAAGGCATGCCGAGCGTGACCGAGCACACTACCCGCGCGTTTGCTCCGATCCCTACCGAACGAAAATCCAAGTAATGAAAATGGCGCGGAAGCGCGGCGCCAATCCGCCGCGAAGCGGCGATAGATAATAGCCCCAGGGCGTGAGCCCGGGGAATTCGTAAAAATAACGATAAGAGCCCGCGAATGCGGGCGACAGACTGCGAACATCGAAACATCTGTCGCCCGCATTCGCGGGCTCATGTTCGTTCCGGATTTTTTCCCCGGGCTTACGCCCGGGGCTATTATCTGTCGCCGCTTCGCGGCTCAATATTGACTTTCCGCGTGGCCAAAAGTATGTTGCGCGCGCTTAGTCCCCAGCGTTGGACCAACACAATGAATGTCCCTGATCGCAAATCCTGGCTACGCATAGCGTTGTTCACGGGTCTGGTCTATTTCGCCATCGCCAGCGGCTTCGGCGCCTTTGCGCGTTGGGCCGAGACGGCATCTATGCGCGTCAACTGGAACCGCCTGGCCTTCCTCGCCTCGGGCATTGTTTTTCTTGTCCACATTGGTTACGAGCATTTTCGTTTGCGCAACTCGCCTCGCGTAACCGCAACGCACGTCTCGCTGGCAGTCGCCTTTGGAGCCTTTGCGCTTGCGCTCAGCGCTAACCTACACGACCTCTGGTCAGCCGCCGGATATCGTCCGCGAATGCTGGTCGCCCTGCCGGTTTGGCCCATCCTGACTGGAGTGCCGGCGTTTATCGTCGCGCTAATCGCTGCTGCAGTTTTGAATTTCAAACTACGAAACCACTATGCCAGCCCTTGATCAGCAGCTGCTCAACGCGTGGCGAACCAACAATCGCGTTACCGTCTTTCTCGTCGAGCACTTACCCGCCGAACTCTGGGAAGGCAAAGTGCCCGGTGCTCCGCGTCGAACCGTACGGATGATCGCCGGTCACCTGCACAACGCGCGGTGCATGTGGATCAAGACGCTGGGAAAGGGACACGGCATCGCGACGCCGCGCGCCGTCGATCGACGCACGGTGGGTTCAAAGGAACTCATTCGCGCCCTTGGCCACAGCAGCCGCGGCATTATCAGTTTGCTCCAGCTCGGTTTGGACCACGGGGGCACGATCCCGGCGACTTCGTCGTACTCCTGGCGTAATCTTCCACTCGACGTGGCGCATGTCCTGACGTATTTCGTCGCGCATGAAGGCCATCATCGCGGGCAGATTGTCATGCTCGCCCGGCAATTGGGTTATCGTTTGCCGGTTGAAGTTACCGGTGGTCTTTGGCATTTTGCGAAGCGTTCCAAGGAAACTCAGAGTTGATCTCATCGCGCGCGCTTCCTGGTGATTATGAACTCAATCGAAAACCTGCAACTCCGAGAGGCGACCGCAGCTGATGCTGTCGCGATGTCGCGTTGCCACCTGGATGATCCAGTCAATCCTGTTGCCGATTCTCGCATGGCCGCATATTTTGACGGTCAACATCACCCGCAGCAGGCCTTGCCCGCCCGCGTGGGATATGTGGCGCTCGTTAACGAGCAGGTTGTCGGCTACATTGCGGGACATCTGACGACGCGTCATGGTTGTGCGGGTGAACTGCAATACCTGTTTGTGTCGCCGCCTTATCGGCGGCGTGGAATAGCTACGGCGTTGTTTCGGCGGTTGGCAGAGTGGTTCCAGGCGCAAGCTGCGCGCCACGTCTGCGTCGCTCTCGCCAATGACAGCCCGAACGAGGCGAAGCCTTTCTACGAAAGCGTCGGCGCCTCTCCTTTCAAGAAATATTGGTATGCCTGGGAGGACATTACACACAATCAGAACCGGGAGCCGTAGCGACCGGCCGAATACGCAACTCTTTTAATGCCGTTCTATTCCTTGTGTCGATTTTTTATTCTTGCAATCCTCGGCCGGTCGCTACCGCTGCCGGTTCTGATTCTGTTATTAATCGTATGAGTTCGACTCACGAGTCTCGGTTATGCATAAAGCTCCCGCCATCGTATATCGACTAAACAGCAAGGATGAATTCATCTACCTCAACGAGGCGTGGTCTAATTTTGCCATCGCGAATAACGCTTCGGGTCTGCTTCCCGCACGAGTCCTCGGTCGCCCTTTGTGGGATTTCATTACCGATCAAACTACCAGCCAGCTATACCGCGAGATGCTGGACCAGGTCCACACCGGACGTTTTATGAAATTCAACTTCCGCTGCGATGCCCTGGAGCGCCGGCGTTACATGGAGCTGGCTATTTCAGCGCTCGACGACGGCAACGTGCAGTTTGAAAGCACAACCGTGCGAGAGGAGCAGCGCCCGCGTCAGGACTTGCTCGATTCATTCGCCACGCGCGCAGCTGACCTGTTACGAATCTGCGGCTGGTGCAAACGCGTGGATGTCGGCAAGGGCAAGTGGGGGGAGATAGAGGAGGCGGTCGCGGCCCTACGTTTGTTCGAGCGTCAGGCGCTTCCCATGATCACGCACGGAATGTGCGAAGGATGTTTTAAGACGATATCCGAGGAGATTGCGGAACGGCGGTCCGGCGCCTGACTACGGTGTCTTTTGTAACGCAAACTGTTAGTTTGCGGTGGTGAGAGGCATTCAACGCGGCGCAAACTAACAGTTTGCGTTACAACGAAAACCAATTAGAAACAAATCAAACTGTTACCTTGCCTTTTGATTGTTGGTCTTCAAGCGCCAGGTTCTCGACATGCTTGTACGCGGCGTCGCTCAGTGCTGCTCCCATCGTTGTGATGTCTTCGAGCACGTGTAGAAACATCAGGTGATTGAAACGTGGATCGTGCGGTTCGCTGATGGCTGCTTGCCCGATCAAATAAAACAGACAGCGGCAGTAGAAGATAGATTGTTGGGCTAAGATTTCCTCGACTTGAACCGGCGTAAGATCTTTAGCCTCACGTCCGACTTCCTGATCGACTCGGAAGCTCAACGGAATAGTCGTGCTCATTTTTGTGTCCTCTTGGTTTTGTCAGATTGTCGGGCGTTGACAACCGCCAAGAGCACGGCCCATGCTATTCCCCTTACGGGTTTTGTATTCACACAGCCACCCGACAAAACAATCGGACACAAAAAAGCCGCGTTTTCTTCGGGTGCGGAGACCGCTCTTGATAGGGTTGTCAGCCCTGAAAGCGAGCGCAGTATAACACAACCTTAGTGTTCCTTCGTGATTGCTGGTTCGTGTGATTTCGTGGTTAGGTCTTTTAGCTTCCAACTGGAAATCAGGACCACTAAAAAACACGAAAGACAAAACGAAACCACGCGAAAGTGTTCAAGGTACGATGTAGCCCTTATTGATTATTACTTTCGAAAACTGTTGAGAAGGCAGGAAAGATACAGTGACCCAACACATCGGCATCGTAGCGGGCAGCGCCGAGGGTGCGGCTTTGTGTTACCGCACAATTTGTCTCGAGGCGCCGGCGTTCATGGGTGAACACAATCATCCGGAGATAACCATGAATTCGTGGCCGATGGCCGAGTACATGCCTCACATTCGCGCGAACGATTGGGAAGCGGTGGCGAAGTTGATGGCGGCCTCCGCGCACAAGGTCGCGCGGGCCGGTGCCGTCTTCGCTATTTGTCCTGACAACACCTATCACCAGGCGTTTCGGTATCTCGTTCCGCAGTCTCCCATCCCCTGGCTACACATCGCCGGCGCGGTCGCCGCCGAAGCTAGCGGCTTGGGTTACACGCGGCTCGGCATTTTAGGTACAAAGTATCTGACCGAGAGCGATGTCTATCCCGAGGCTCTCAAGGAATTCAAAATTGAACGCGAGATACCTGACGAAGCGGATCGCGAAAGAATCAACGAGATCATTTTCAAGGAATTAGTCAACGGCCTGTTCCCGGAAACATCGCGGCGCTACTTCAATGAAGTGATGGAGAAACTGAAGGAGCGTGGTTGTGACGCGGTCGTGCTCGGTTGCACCGAGATACCGTTGATCGTGCGCCCGGACGACACGCCGCTGCCCACTCTAGATTCGACGCGCTTGCTTGCCCGCGCCGCGCTAAGGCGGGCCCTTGGTTTTGCGGAAGCCCGACCGTAAGGAAGGGCTTTCCTGGCCCTCCCTGACGGTCGGGCTTCTGCCACGACGTGCAGAGTTAAAGTCCGGCAGGAGATAAACTGATGTTGGATAATGTTGAGTCGAAGCCGCGCTGGAGCGTGGCGCCGTATTTCATTGTCGATGACGTGGTGGCCACGGCGAATTATTATCGCGAGCAGCTCGGCTTCCATTACGAACGCTTCTGGGGCGAGCCGGCGTGCTTCTGTATGGTGAAGCGCAATGGCGTTGTCATCATGTTGGCGCAGTTCGAAGAGAGTGGCCTGATGCGGCCCAATCACGCCGTCGATCCCGAGGGCGGAGCGTGGGACGCTTACCTTTGGATTGATGACGCGGACGCGCTTAACGCTGAGTTCAAAGCGAAGGGCGTGAAGGTCGCGCGCGACATTTGCGACCAACCATACGGCTGCCGCGACTTCGATGTGGAGGACTGCAACGGTTATCGCTTGTGTTTTGGACAGGACATCACAGGATGAAGAGGAAATCTAATTAGCCGCGGATTCACGCGGATTTTAGAAGATCTGAAACCACCTCCATCTAATTCCGCGCTTCCCCGCGTGAATCCGCTGCCAATAACATCAGGTTGGGCGAGCTTGCAGATCGTTCGTCCGGAGTATCAGCTTTGATATAATGCCATTCATGCAAAGTGAAATAGCGGAACAAGCAAAAAAACTAAGCATCCCCGACCGCATCCTCCTGGTCGAAGAAATCTGGGACACAATCGCCGAGGAGAATCAGGCTTTTGAGTTAACCGAGGCCCAGAAGCGTGAACTCGATCGACGACTGGACTTAGCACGAGCCAATCCTGGCCAAGGCCGTACTTGGGACGAAATCAAAGCTGAATTCATGAAGTCGCGCTAATCGGAATGATCTTTCGGTTCACTCCCGACGCGGATGCCGAACTTGCCGAAGCTCGGCAGTGGTATTCCCAGCAGCGGTTGAATCTGGATATCGAATTCATGGAAGAGATCGGTGAGGCTGTTGCCCGAATCCGCAGCAATCCCTACTTGTATCCTGTTGTTTACAAAACTCTCAGACGAGTCGTTGCTCGGCGTTTTCCGTTTGCGATGTTTTATGAGATTACAACGGAGGAGATTCAAGTCGTAGCGGTTTTCCATTCTCGTCGCGATCCTGAAAGATGGAAGTCGCGAGTTGGATAGCACTCCAGTTTGGACCAGGACCTCGGAGGATAAAAATCTAGCCGCGGAATCCCGCGGATTTTATAGAATCTGAACCGCGTCTATTTTATCTTTTCCAAATCCGCGCGCATCCGCGGCTAATCTCGCTTCAACCGCCACCCACGTCCCATTGAACGCCGCCGTCCCACAAAGCTCGTCAAGTGCCAGCTCATCCGTCAGATCGTTGATGCTGCCGCCGGCGTGTGCTTGCGCCACCCCCATTTGAATCCCGAGGCGATCGTGTCCCCAGCCATGCGGAATGCTCACCACCCCAGGCATCATCTCCTCGGAGATCTCGATTGGTACCACGACACTTCCCACTCTTGATCGCACGAGCACCTCTTGCCCGGCGCCGAGATGACGCTGCGCGGCGTCTGCCGGATGCATGAGCATCGTGCATTGTGTCTTGCCTTTGACCAATCGCTCGCTGTTATGCATCCAGGAATTATTACTGCGCAGCCGTCGTCGTCCAATCAACAACAGCTCGCCATTGGAATGAACAGGCGCATTGGCAAACTTTGCCTTCACCCGTTCGACGTCCTGCACTAACACCTCCGGCGCCAGCTCAATGTGTTTGTCAGCCGTACGCAAACGCCCCGGTAAGCACGGCGACAGTGGGCCAAGATCTATTCCGTGTACCGCCTGCTTAAGTTTTCGCAAAGTCAGACCTTTGGAGAGAGGATTTAGCTTCGCGCCGTAAGGCCCAAACCGCAAACCCAAAGCCAAAATCCTTTCGGGCCCGAGGAATTGTTTGATGAGCTTCCCCTTCACGCGTGTTGCGAGGCCCGCCTGTTCCATCCGCGTTTGCAGCTCGACAAAAATCTGCCAGTCGTGTCGCGTGTCGTCGTCCGGTTGAAACAACGCTGGTGAAAACTTAGTGGTGTTGCGAACTGCCAGCACATGGAAGGCTACGTCATAGTGTCCGCGCTCGAGCGAGGTGCTCGGCGGCAGAATGATGTGCGCGTGCCGGGTGGTTTCATTGATGTAAGGATCGATTGAGACCATGAACTCAAGCCCGGCCAGCGCGCGATCCAACTGAGCGCCGTTAGGCGTGGATAGCACGGGATTACCGGCGGAGGTTACGAGCGCCTTAATCTGTCCCGGGCCTTCAGTCAAAATCTCTTCAGCAAGGACAGCTACCGGCAACTCTCCGGAAAATTCGGGCAACTTGCGCACGCGACTGTGCCAGCGCGCATAACTCCCGCGCGGCGCCAGAGACTCGGGCGCGCTGATCGGATCAAACGCCGGTAGCGTGAACATGGCCCCGCCGGGTCGATCCAGATTTCCTGTGACTATGTTCAGGACATTAATCAACCACTGGCACACCCCGCCGAATTCCTGAGTGCTCACGCCGATTCTTCCATAACAGACCGCAGACTCGGCAGCCGCAAACTCTCTGGCCAAGGTGCGTATCTGTTCGGCGTCGATCCCGGTAATCGCTGCGACTCTTTCCGGGGGAAACTCGGCAACCAGCTTGCCGATCGTTTCCACGCCTTTGGTAAACGCCGCGAGGCGCCCGAGACGGGTTGACACAAAATCAGAACCGGGAGCCGTAGCGACCGGGTGATGGCCTTCAACCTGAAATGGGCCGCCGACTAACGCGGACGAACGCGAATCCAAACCTCCTTCAGCAAAAACAACGTGCAGCAGCGACAGCAGCAGCAACACGTCGGTGCCCGGTCTGATGAACAGATGCTGATCTGCCAACCGCGCAGTTTCGTTGAACCGCGGATCGACGAGTACCACTTTGCCGCCGCGCCGGCGAATCTCCTGCAGTCTTCTACTCATGCCCGGTGCAGTCATCATGCTGCCATTCGAGACTGCCGGGTTCGCTCCGAGGATTAGGAAGAAGTTGGTGCGATCGATATCCGGGACCGGAAGCAGCAGCTGGTGACCAAACATGAGGTAAGCCGACAAATGATGCGCGAGCTGGTCCACCGAGGTGGCGGAAAACCTGTTGCGCGTATGAAGGCTGCGGATAAACCCCGGCGCGAACAGCAGCGCGCCGTAGTTATGCACCGTGGGATTGCCCAGATAGGTAGCGATTGAGTTCCGGCCGTGTACGGCATGGACACGCTTGAGGTTCTGGGCCACCTCGTCAAACGCTTCGTCCCAACCAAGACGCTCCCAACCATTCGCAGTGCGGCGGACGGGATGCCGGAGACGGTCTTTATCGTAGTGAAGATCCTGCAGCGCGGCTGCCTTCGGGCAAATGTAACCTTGGCTGAATGGATCGTCTTTGTCACCACGGATGTCGAGACGGGTGTGAGTCTCGAGTTTCGAGTTTCGGGTTTCGAGTTGATCATTCACCGGCTCGCGCTGTGGGGTGATATTCCCCGGCGAAGGTTCGGCGAGCGGGTCCTGAACAGTGATCTCGATACCGCAGATCGCTTCGCAAAGATTGCAGGCGCGATAATGAACTGAAGATTTGTCGGCGGTGGTCATGAAGTAGTGTCAGGCAAAATTATATTCCGCAGGTTACCTGGATTAAAACGTAACGGCTACCGAGAGTCTCTTGTGAATATCAGAATGCGAGCCCGCGGAGCGGCCGTAAGCATAAAGCCTGGGGTGGAGCGCAGCGTAACCCCAGGAACTCTTGCAAGATAATTTGTAAAGTCCGCGAAGCGGCCGACAGCGATGTGACAGTGCTGAACCATTCGAGATGCTTGATAATTTCAGCATCGACTATCGATGAGGCCAACATGTCTGACTCTTATACAAACCTCCTTTACCACATAGTCTTTTCAACAAAAGACCGCCGACCACTGATTACGCCCGATATGAGCCACGACTCTATGAATACATTGGCGGTACTCTTCGTGGACTAGGAGCCGTTTCACTCGAGCTCAACGGAACTGCAGATCATGTTCACCTCTTGGCGAAGCTGCGGCCGGATCGTGCTTTGTCTGACGTGCTGCGAAACCTCAAAGCCAACGCAAGCGGATGGATGCACGATGTTTTTCCGAACCTTCGAGATTTCTCATGGCAGCGCGGTTACGGTGCATTTACAGTGAGTCAGTCAAACGTTGAAGATGTGCGAAATTATTTGAAGCGACAGAAAGAGCATTACGCGAAGATTTCTTTTCGAGATGAATTCATTCAGTTCCTCAAAGCAAACGCCATCGAGTACGACAAGCGATACGTTTGATAGGCGTCTGCCGGCCGCTTCGCGGGCTCTGCATTTCTTGCGTTACGGATTCCTGGGGTTCCGCTAACGCTTCACCCCAGGCTTTATGCTTTCGCCCGCTGCCGCGGGCTAGTTTCCGACAGCTCTGTTCCAATCAAGGATCGCTTCTTTGAGTTTCGGGTTCTCGGCCCAAAGCTTTCCCGAAACGAACGAGACCTTGTCGTAGACGAGCACGATGGTTCCAATTGGCAACAGCTTGCTGACTTCACGAGCAGCGAAGATTGGAATGCGAATACAACCATGACTCGCCGGTTGAACTGGCACGCTCGGGTAGCCGTGGATCGCCACGCCGCCGCTGATGTAATTCGAGTAATACATCGAGCTATTCCGGCCCGTCTCCCAACCGACGACCTTCTCATAAACAAGAAACCGGCCGCGGGGCGTGTGCGCGACGCTCATCTGTCCTTCATCCTCAAACGGCTTGCCGCTACCCGTCGAAATTGGCAGGATGCGAACTCCACCCGCTTCATTGATCACTAGTAAGACTTGACGATCCAGATCGACTTCGACATGTGCGTAACCAGGCTCTCTGGCTTGAGGCGCCGTGCTTGCGCGAATTGCCTCGAGCTCAGCGAGCGTAAGCTGGCCAATGATAGAGCGGCCTTCGTATTTCTGGAAAGCGATCAACGCCGATCGCGTCGCCGGATCAAGAACGCCGTCGACCGGACCAGTCCAGTAGCCCATCTCGGCGAGCCGCCGTTCCGCTTCTCTAGTCTGCGCTTGACTCAAAAAGGTTCGAAGGAGTTGGGTTCTGCTTACTGCCTTCTGCTTACTGGCTACTGATTTCACTGCGCTCGCGGTTCCCGCCGTAGCGATGAGAAGCAAACAGAGGCTGAGTAGAAACTTCATTTTGACTTTCGGAAGAGCTCGGATTCAAAAAGAGAATATAACGCTGCCCGAGCTCCTTCTCCTATTACTGCCGTGCCTAAAAATTTACTATTGGTTGTTATTGGACATAACTCGGTGGGTGTACCGGAGAGGAATCGGAATCGCTCGTGCGAGTGGGGCAGCGCTAGCATATTGCGGCTCTGCCGCCGCACAGTGCGGAAAGGCTCCGCCTTTCCGGAATGGTTTAAATTTTTCTTGAGGCTACGCCTCAGAAAACAGAGGCACAGCCTCCAATCAAATTTCGATTTGACGGAAAGGCGGAGCCTTTCCGCACTGTGCGGCGGCAAAGCCGCAGCGCCAGCCCTGAGCTTAAGTCTCGCCCTAAACAGCAAACAGCTCCGTTAGAGTGAGAACGCCTCTCATCTCTAACGGAGCTTATAGCAACCGCTTTGCGGAAGACCCCATGCCGCCGCGCTACGGTTGAACTTGAATCTGCCCCTCACCACTCTTCACATCAGCAAACGGATAAACCGCCAGCGGAAACACTTTGCAGCTTGTCTTGTTGCCAGGAATGATGTTCGCAGACTGGACTCCCGCGTCGTCTCTTTGCTCCGCGTCCGTGGCCCACCATTTCCAATA
>Ga0070669_100000148_pt1 | contig 62879 bp, 64 predicted proteins | sample KBSS53metaG_FD_64680 | JGI IMG/M metagenome (GOLD analysis project Ga0070669, IMG submission 64680) | Switchgrass rhizosphere microbial communities from Kellogg Biological Station, Michigan, USA - KBS S5-3 metaG | ecosystem: Host-associated > Plants > Roots > Rhizosphere > Soil ...
TGGCCACCGCCGTGCGCATCGGCATTCCGCGCGATGCGTTCCTGGAACAGCGCGGCCAACCCCTGGATGATTTCACCACGGAAATGGTCCGCCCACTGGTGGAAAAGGCGGCGCTCGTCCCCGCCGTCAATGCCGCGTGGTTGCTGTGCGGCCTGTTGACGGCGCTGGCGGTTTTGGCGCTATTCCTCGTGCGTCGCGTGCCGGCAGGCATGCCTGCCGACGACGCGCAACCGGGGCTTTAGCGGGGGTTGCTGGCGAAGCGGATCGTGGGCGCGGCGCCCGGCTTGTTTGCAACTGGGTTGGCCAGCACGATGCACACACCGCCCTTGGCCTTGACCGAGCCGCACATCGAGCGGGCCGGGCTGGCACTGGCAAAGCCGGCCGCCTGGGTGCGCCAGAACTGCTTGCCGTTGACCGTGGCCGCCGTGATCACCGGACGATAGCCCTTGAGCGACGGAGTGATCGCCAGATAGTGGCGCCAAGCGCGGTGGGCGCCCTCTTGCGTGGAGAAAGCGCCGAGCTGGACAAGGTGCGTGCCGGCAGGCACTGCGGCCGGAGCCGGCGCGGCAGCCGCGCGAGCCTGGGCCGCCTTGGCGACCAGGGCCGGGGCATGATCGGCGCGGGCCAGCTTGCGGGGCAAGAGCGGCGCTGAGGCCGGCGTGGTGCCGGGGCGCGGCGCCAGGTCCCAGGCCGGCGTTGCATCGCTGGCGGCAAGTGCAGCAGACGGTGGCATGTCGATCGCCGCAAGCTTTTCCACCACCGGCGCAGCGCTGGCATCGGCCACTTGCGGCTGGGCGGCGCCGTTGTCGACCGCAGGCAATTCCTGCGCGGCGAACTGGGCCAGCACGGGCGCCTGCGCGGCCTGCGCCGTGGCAGACTGGGCAGCCTGCTGCACGCCCTGCCCGTTGGCGGGCGCGGGGAAATTGGCCAAGGCGAGAGCGGCGGGCTGCCCTTCGTCTTCCAGTTGCAGCGGCACGCCCAGCACGCCGGCCACGCGCAGTTGCATGTTGCCCGGATCGTTGAGTTGCGCCCACTGCGCCATGCGGCCGGACAGTTCATCGGCAGGCACGTCTTGCGCGGCCATCTCGCGCGCCTCGCGCCAATGGCCAGCCATGGCCATGGCATAGGCCAGGTTCTGCCGCAGCTTGGGCGAGGTATCGCCGGCACGAATCGCGCCCGACAGGACATCGACCGCCTGCTGCGCCCGACCGGTCAAAGCCAGGGCCAGGCCATAATCGGCCACGGGGATCTGCCCGCTATGGGCGTTCAGCGTATCGAGCGCCACATCGGCATGGCCCAGGGCGATATCGGTGAGCGCCAGGCTCAATGCCACTTTGCCATCGTCCTGGCCCAGTTCCATCGCATCGTCATAGGCCTGGCGCGCAGACTGGAAGCGGCCAGCGCGCAGATAGGCACTGCCCAGCAGCATGCGATATCCCGCATTGCGCGGATCGGCGAGCACGGCCTGCTCGGCAAAGGCAACAGCCTTGGCGCCTTCCCCGCCCTTGAGCGCGGACTGCGCCTTGGACGCGGTTTGCCCCGGATGGGCGCCCCCTTGGGTGCAGCCGGCGAGGAGACCCGCGGCAAGCGCGGTGGTGGCTAGCGTGCGGATCATGTGGTGCGGCTTCATGCAGGTTTCCCGGGAAAACATCAGCGCGGCTCCGGTAAGGCGGCGGCGCGCGTGGATTGTGGCATTTCGAGTTCAGGCAATTGGGCGAGCACGTCTTCCAGCCCCGGCGTGGCATCGACCAGGCGGTCGAGCGCCTCGATCAGCAGGGACTGGGCACTGCGCTGCTCGGCCGTGCAGCACGCACGCAGCAGGGCGTGGCGGCGCGGATCGAGGCGGAGCGTGAAAGCGACTTTCTTGCCCGGCAACCGCTCCACATCCAGCGTGGCGCGGCGGTTGGCCGCGACCTTGCGGTTGATCACGGCGGTCAGTTGCGCGATCTGGCGCAGCACTTCGGGCCGGCTGTCGTCTTCGCCCGCCTCTTCCAGCGCCACCACGTCGGCCAGCGGAAGCGCATCGGGTTCGGGCTGGGCCTGCGGCATGGCCGGCTCCACCCCCGCCCAATCGAGCGAGACGTGGCTGCGCATCGCCGGGCGCGCGGCACCCTTGCGGGCGAGCAGCGACCCGGTGAGCGAGGCGAAGGGCTTGGATTCAGGGGAGGCCACGGCCGGTTTCCTTTTGCTCACGAGCCGACCACGCGGCGGCCGAAGTTGCCGACCGGGCGCGGCGCGGCGCCGCCCAGTGCACGCACCGGTGCCATGCCGGCCTGGCCCGGCTGCGGCACGGCAAACACCGTGCGACGGAAATTCTTTTCAAGCCGCTCCGAAACATAGCTCCACAATTGCGCCACCTCGCCAGCAGACTTGCCAGTGGGATCAACCTCCATCACCGTGCGCCCGTCGATCATCGAGGCGGCAAAATCGGTGCGGTGGTGCAGCGTGATCGGTGCCACGGTGCCATGCTGCGACAGGGCAACGATCGCCTCGGCCGTGATGCGCGCCTTGGGCGTGGCGCCATTGACGGCAAAGATCAGCGGCTTGCCCGCACGCTCGCACAGATCGACCGTTGCGCCCACGGCGCGCAAGTCATGCGGCGAAGGGCGCGTGGGCACCACGATCAGTTCAGCGAGCGCGATCACCGACTGGATTGCCATGGTAATCGCAGGCGGCGTATCGATCACCGCCAGCTTGAACCCTTGCTGGCGCAGCACCTGGAGATCCTGCGCAAGGCGCCCCACGGTGGTTTGGGCAAAGGCAGGGAAATCGGCCTCGCGCTCGTTCCACCAATCGGCAAGGCTGCCTTGCGGATCGATATCGACAAGCACGACCGGCCCGGCACCGGCGCGCTGGGCCTGCACGGCGAGGTGCCCGGACAAGGTGGTCTTGCCCGATCCCCCCTTTTGCGATGCCAAGGCCAATACGCGCATGTGTCCCCCCGAAACTGCGATGCAGTCGGCATTGGGAGTCGCAGATTGCGCTGAAATTTTGGTTAACACTCCCGCTGGTCGGGGGCTGAGGCCGGAAGGCGACGCAAAGTTGCCACAGCAGCGCGGCAATCGTGTGCCGAAACGGAGCGACACGAAATGCCGGCACGCCGCCAACGGTGACGATCCGGGAAAACTTGTTTACCATTTTCCACGCATGAGGCCTCAGGAAAAACCCCATCGATGGACCATTCGGCCAAGAGATTCGCTTTCATCATGACTCATTCGCGCAGCAATATCCGTTCGTTCCGCAGCAAGGCCGTGATGGGAGCCATGGTTGCCGCCCTGGCCGCCTTGTGCCCCGGCCTGGCACGCGCCGATGTGCGCGATGGCGTGAATGCCTGGTCCCGCGGGGACTATGACAGCGCCGTGCGGCAATGGCAGGCGCCGGCCGCCAAGGGCGATGCCGATGCCCAGTTCAACATGGGCCAGGCCGCCAAGCTGGGGCGAGGCATGCCCAAGGACATGGCCAAGGCGGAAGACTGGTTCCACAAGGCAGCGCGCCAGGGCCATGCCCGCGCGGCCGACAACTATGGCATCCTGCTGTTCCAGACCGGCCGCCAGAGCGAGGCGCTGCCGTGGCTCAACGCTTCGGCAGACCGGGGCGAACCGCGTGCGATGTATGTGCTGGGCGTGGCCGCGTTCAACGGCGATTTCCAGCCCAAGGACTGGGTACGCGCTTATGCCCTGATGACGCGGGCAGCGGCGGTTGGCCTGCCGCAGGCGATCGAGAGCCTCAAGACGATGAACCAGGTGATCCCGATGGAGCAGCGCCAGATGGGTGCTTCGCTGGCGAGCGACCTGGAAACCCGCACCAGCGACCAGCGCTCGCGCGAGCTGGCATCTGCCGAACTGGGCGTGATCGCCCCCGCGCCCGATACGCCCGCAACGCCCCGGCCGGCCGCTGCCCCACCCGCTGTTCCCGGCGTTCGCAGCCCGGCAACGTTGACGCCGGTCGATCTGCCCCCGGCGCAAACCGGAGAGGCAAACGCCCAAAACGGCGCGGTGATGGCCGGCGCCAGCTATGCCAATCCGGTGGAAGTGCCGCGCGCCAATCCGGCGCCCCGGCCACGGCCCCAGCCCCAGCCGAAGTCTGCGCCCGCGCCCGCACCTGCGCCAAAACCTGCCGCTGCGGCACCTGCCAAGCCGCTAGTGCCGGCGCCCGTCGAAAAGGCGCCTCGTCCATCGGGTGCCTGGCGCATCCAGCTGGGGGCTTTTGCGCAAAAGAGCAATGCCGACGGGCTGTGGGCGCGCGTGCGCGGCAGGCCGGAGATGGCCGGCCACCCGCGCATCGACCTGGCGCAAGGCGCGGTTACCCGCGTGCTGGCCGGCGGATTTGCCAGCCAGGCCGATGCAGCGCGGGCGTGCGCCGCACTGAAAGGCGCCGGGGTGGATTGCATCACGCTCAAGCCCTAGCGGAATTGACTTTTCCGCGCCGGCCGCAACGGGCATGGCGGCCGGGATGACAACCGCCCCCGCACCGCCGCGCATTGCCGCGCTCGATTTCCTGCGCGGCTGTGCCGTGCTGGGCATCCTGGCGATCAACGTCACGGGTTTCTGGGGGCCTGAGCTGGCCAGCTTGAGCCCCGCCCTGCCCCGTGCCGATGGCGATGGGCTGGGCTGGTTCCTGGCCAGCTTCCTGCTGTTCGATGGCAAGATGCGCGGGCTGTTCACCCTGCTGTTCGGCGCCAGCATGGTGTTGTTTGCGCAAAGCGTGGAGCGGCGCGGCCTGGCGCCCGATATGATGCAGGCGCGCCGGCTCTTGTGGTTGCTGCTGTTCGGTTATCTCCATTATGCGCTGCTGTGGTGGGGCGATATCCTGTTTGCCTATGCGCTGTGCGGGTTGCTCGCGCTGGCCTTGCGGCGGCTCGATCCCCGGCCGCTTTTGGCCATTGCCGTCCCGGTGTTCGTGCTGGCCCATGCATTCGATGCCCTGGCGGCCTTTCCGGGGATCGCTGGCGAACAGCGGGTCCTTGCCGGCATCGGCACGGCCGCCGATCATGCGGCCATGGCCGATGTGGCCACGCGCGTGGCGCAATCGCTGGCGGCCGATGGCCAGGTTTTGCACGCGGGGTTTGGACAGGCCGTGGCGCTGCGCGTGCTGGGCACGCCGCTGTTTCCGCTGACAGCCACGCTCAACACTTTCAGCGAGACATTCCCGCTGATGCTGATGGGCATGGCCTTGTTCAAGAGCGGATTTTTCACCGGGCGCTGGCCGCGCCGGGCCATGGCCGCGACGGCGATCGGCGGTACGGCGCTGGGCGGGGCCGCCACCGCTGCCCTGGCGCTATGGGCCAATCGCGCGGGTTGGCCAGACCAGCTGGCCTTTGCCGTTACCACCGAACTCGTCGCCCTGCCCCGCCTGCTGATGACGCTGGGCTATGCCGCCGCGCTGCTGCTCGCCTGGCCGGCATTGGCAAACCGTGTGGCGGGCCGGATGCTGAGCGCGGCGGGGCGCATTGCCTTTACCAATTACCTGGGCACCACGCTGGTCATGAGCGCGCTGTTCTGCGGCTGGGGCGCCGGGATGGGCTGGGGCAATGCGCATGAAGTGCCGCGCGCCACGCTGCCATTGTTCGTGATGGCAGGCTGGGTGGCCATGCTGGCATGGCCAGGGCCCTGGCTCGCGCGGTTTGGCCAGGGGCCGCTGGAAATGCTGTGGCGGCGGTTGACGTTCCTGGGTGTCAGACAGTCTGCGGATGGCGTGGCGTAAGGATCAGGACGCCTTCTTCCACCCGCCAGCCTTTCAGGCGGTTGAGGAAGTTCATGCCCAGCACGTTGAGCCCGCCGGTCGTGTCGCTCACGATCACGTCCATGTCGCGCGCGACGATCGAGCCGAACTTCAAGGTTTCCAGCCGCGCGGTCTGCGCTTCCACGTCGCCATTGGCCGTGTGCATCACCACGGGCAGGCGCAAGGGATCGGGCGCAATCCCGGCTTCGCTGGCGCCTTCGGCCGACAGGGTGGTGATCGTGGCGCCGGTATCGACCATGAAGCGCGTGCGCGTGCCATTGACGTTGGCTTCCACCCAATAGTGCCCGTCTGCCGCAAGCGGCACGCGCACTTCGCGGCCGGAAACCTGCGCCTCGGGCATGCCGATGCTGGGCAGGAAATGCGCAAACGAGGGATCGAGCTGGACAAAGCGCAGGCAGGCCACGGCGAACACGCCCAGCAGGACAAGGTTGCCGAAGAACCGCATCAGCCGCGCCAGAACGCCATGGCCCAGGCCCGCCAGCGTAACCAGCACCATGGCCACCAGCGCCGCGCCCAGCAGCGGCGGCGGGCTGGTGAGCCACGAGGGCAAGGCGCCCAGGATGTGGGAGGTGTCGACCATTGCGCCGGAGTTACCACGGCCAACCTTGCGGCAAGCTGAAACAGAGGGTCGAAATGTGGCAAGTTCTGGGAAAGGATGACGATTAACGATAATGCCATGGCCTGTCCCTAGGCGGGACGGGCAGCACGGCGCGCTGGCTGCATGGCCGTTGCGCGCGTATGGTCACCACGAAAGGATGGGTCGGGCATGGCTGGCAAGCCGTCGATGTGGCGCAAGGCCTTTTGGCCGGGCGGAAAAGGCAGGAACGCGCGCAGGGCAACCTGGCAGCGCCTGGCCGTGCTGGGCATTGGCGCCAGTGCCACCGGGCTGGCCATGCTGCTGGCGTTTCATGTGGGCCAGGATCTGGCGCGCAGCGTGGCTGGTGGGGATGATGAACCCACCGCGCTTCCCACGGCGCTCGCGCAATCCGTGCCGGCAGCCAATGCGCCCGCACCGTTGCCAGCGCCGTCGACAGCATCGTCCATCCCGGCCCCCGATACGCCCTTCGTGGTCAAATCGGTGCTCACGATCAACGAACCCATCCGCTTTGGCCAATTCTTTTGGGACGAAAGCAAGGGGCCGTCAGGCCCGCTGGTCATCACCGTGGACCTGACAGCCCGCGTGCTATCGGTGTTCCGCGACGGGCACGAGATCGGCGCGACAGCCATTCTCAAGGGCTATGGCGACAAGCCCACGCCGCTGGGCGTGTTTCCCATCTCGCAGAAAGACGCCACGCACGTTTCCAATATCTACGACGCACCGATGCCGTGGATGTTGCGCCTGACCAACGATGGCGTCTCGATCCATGGGTCCAAGGTGGAAAAAGGCTATGCCACCAACGGCTGCATCGGCGTGCCCGATGAATTTGCCAAGCGCCTGTTCAAGGTGGCCAGCCTGGGCGACAAGGTGATCATCACCGATGGCAAGCGGCTGAACGTGGGCGGCTCGATCAATCCGGGGGCATAAGGGCCAGGCACCGCCATCCAGACACAAAAAGGCTGGTGGCCAGGACAGCCTGCCACCAGCCGAGGACAAAATGGCGGAGGCTTGTGCCCCCGCCATCATCGTTCAGAACTGATATCCGATGCCCGCCGCAGCGCCGGCGCGGCCCTGCGTGTCGTAGCTGCCGTTCAACTTCACTACGGTATGGCCGTCGTTCATTGCCTTGGACAGGCCCAGCGCGAAGGCGGATTCACCCATGTAGGCACCGAACGCCATGGCAACCATGCCCTTGCCGGCGCTATAGGCCTGTGGCAGCCCCGCAGTGGCAAGCGCGCCGGCGGTACCCGCATAGCTGTCCTTGCGAACCTTCGCCAAATCGTAGCTGATCGCCATGATCCGCTGGTCGGTATAGGCATTCGATTGGCTGATCGCGTTGTTGAGGCCAGAGTTGAGCTGGGCGACATTGACCGCGTCGGTTGGCGATATCCCAGGGGCGACGTTGTGAAGGCTCACCGGGCCACTCGGCGCGTCACCGTTGGCGCCTCTGCCCAGTGTCACTTCGGTGCGACCGGCATTGTCGTATTGCACCGAGTTCTGGCCCAGCGTGAGGGCCGTGTTGGCCGTGCTCTGGGCGTTCGTCACAGCCTGGTTGGTGGTATAGAGTTGTCCTCCGTTGACTGCCTCGGTTGATCCGGCCGCCACGGAACCGTTCCCCACGTTGTTGATCGTCACGGGCGCGGCTGCATTGCCCCCGATCAGCGTGACGGTGTTGGTGCGATTGCCGTTGACATCAGTGTTGTAGGACACCGCGTTGGCTGCTGACAGCGCAAGTCCATAGACCTGGCCGCCGTTGACCGCATCGGTCGAGCCGGCCGAGATCGACCCGTTGGCAACATTGTGCAGGCCAACAGGCCCCGCCGGCGCGCCGACCAATGTGAGATCGTTGGTGCGTGTCCCGCCGTTGGGCGTGGTCGGGCTGTCGGGGTTGGAATACTGGACTGGCCCGGCACTGCCATTGGTGATGGTGTTGGACAGATTGGTGATCGCTGTGGTGTTGTTGGCTACGTTGATGTTGGTGGCATTGAGCTGCGACCCGTTGATGGCGTCGGTCGACGTGGCGCTGACCTCGCCGGCCGCCACATTGGTGATTGTCGTTCCGTTTGCCCCGCCCAGCGTGATCTTGGTTTTGGTCACATCGTCGTATTGCACCGCAGTCGTGCCGATGGCGTCTATGCGCGCCGCGACACCACTGAGCTGCGCCACGTTGACGGCATCGGTTGGTGCCGATCCGGCTGCGACGTTTGTGATCTGCCGTTCGGCGCCGGCCGTGCCGACGGATAGCTCGCCCGCAGCGTTTTGCGGTGCAGCAACACCGATGGCGGCATAGCCTGCCGTGGCACCGCGTGCGGCTGTCGACCCCGTGCCAAGTGCCACGCTGTTGGCGGCAGAAGCATTTGCCTCGGGCCCGATCGCCATGCTGTCGGTTGCAGAAACCACGGAATCGCCGCGCGTGGACTGGACGTGAAAATAGCGGATTCCGCCGCCGCCGTTCACGGCGCCATCGATGGCGTTGAATGCGGCCTGGACGCTGCCGTAAGTCGCCCCCCCATAAGAGAGGTTCGTCACCACGCTGTTGGTCGCCGGATCGTATTGGCTACCGCCGCCGATCGCGCCGGCCACGCTATTGCCGAGGTTCACGAGTTGCCCGCCGTTGACCGCATCGGTGGACCCTGCCGCCAATGCTCCGGCCGCCACGTTGTGCAAGCCAACCGGCGCACTCGTTGCGCCGACCAAGGTCAGGTCATTGGTGGGCGTGCCTCCGTTGGGCACCGTCGGTGTGGCCGCATTGGAATATTGGACCGTGCCGACAGAGCCGTTCTGGACATTGGTGGTCAGGTTGGAAATTGCCGTGCTGTTGTTGGTGACATTTGTATTCGTGGCAAAAAGCTGGCTGCCGTTGACGGCGTCCGTCGAGCCTGCCGCCAGCGCGCCAGGCGCCAGGTTGGTGATCGTGGTGCCGCCTGCCCCGCCCAGCGTCACCCGGTCCTTTGACACACTATCATACAGAACCGCGGTGCCGGCCACTGCGCCGACCTGGGCCGCCACACCGGAAAGCTGGGCGACATTGACGGCATCGGTCGGCGCCGAACCCGCCGCGACGTTGGTGATCTGCCGTTCCGCTCCCGCAGCACCGACCGACACTTCACCGGCCGATGACTGCGGCGCACCAAGTCCGAATGCGCCATAGCCGGTCTGTGCGCCACGAGCCGCCAGGCTGTTGGTGCCCAGCGCAACGCTGTTGGCTGCGGTAACCTGGGCTCCGGCTCCCAGCGCCGTCCCGCCGGCCGCACCGGCACCGACCCCCGCGCCCGTGCCCACGGCGATCGCGTTGGCCGAGGTGGCATCGGTGGTGGCGGAATTGCCGAAGGCGATCGAATTAGCCTCGCCTGCAACGGCGTCGCGCCCGTTGGTGCCAAGGCCGGTGATGCGATTGCCGCCGATGGAAATGCCCCCCTGCGTGTTGAGACTGACGCTATCGGCCGTCAGGTCGCATCGATCGGCAGGACCAACCACCGTTCCATTGGCATTCAACACCTGCAGCGTAATGGGATTGCCGGCCGCCGCGTTGGCGAGCAGCCCCGTGGCGTCGATGTTCAGGCCAGGAACGCCAGGCAGACCACCAAGTATGCCCAGAAGCGGATTGATCGTTCCCTCAATGGGAGAGACAACGCCATTGATAACCGGCGTCATGATGCCTGTCACCACAGAGCGGGGCAAACTGACACCAGAGCAGGCGCTGACCAGGTTGGGCGTCACGGCTTGCGCGTGTACCTGGCTACTGATCCCAGTCATCATCAATATAGACGCGGAAATAACACCCTGAACACGCCATATATATCGAGAAGGAAGGATATTTTCCCGAACAAATTGACGTGAATACGTGTATCCAGTTTTTTCAACAGACATCGTCAGACTCCCCAATGGGGAGCGAGGAAATCGCCATTGATCATTATTTGGTGAATACCAAGACTTCCTCACCCCTGTTCGGCCTTTTGACCTGACACGAGGTTCGACCTGAATCATTAACGCGAAAAATACAGGCCTGGTTAATTTCGCCCCATTTTTTGATTCAACGCGTTGATCTATAAAGGATAATGTTACTTTTGAGGAACCAATTCGCGCGGTAATAAAATTACAAGATCTGAAACGCACTGCACAAAAACGTGCGTTGCATTTTCGCCATCAATTCGATCGAAAAATTCGGCGGGAGATCATACCGTTGCTACCCTGCTCGATGCGAATGTTACGCACGCTTCAGCGAGGGCAAATGCAGGATTGACCGGCCTTGCAATCCTGCATTTCCGCCGCCCGGCGCTTGCCATGCAAAGCGCCGATCAGCAGCGGATCCGGCTGGGGACCTTTCTGCCGTTGCGCGCAAGAAGCGCTCAACGCGGAACCATGTATTCGCAAGTGCACAAGACGCGGAAAGCAGAAAATAACATTCACATCGGATATTTTTACGTACGAAATTGTACGCGGGCCGCCACTCCAGGGGATGAAACAAGGCCTAATCCGTTAACGCTTGCGCATCTTCCGGCTTGCGGCCCATCTCGGGCTCGTGGAGTGGCAGCAGAGATGGCGGCTTTTTGCTGCAGCAATCGGCGGACATCGCAGCCAAGTATCGGTATCGGCGCGGGGTTGAACCGACGAATCACCGCAGTTTCACAGAACCTCGAACCCATTGCCCAGCGCGCTGCGCAGCTTGTCCAGGGCCTGGGCCTTGAGTTGATGCACGCGCGGCACGGAAACCTCCAGCACCTGGGCGATTTCGGCGAGGTTGAGTTCTTCCACGAAGTAAAGCTGGATCACCAGTTGCAGCCGCTCGGGCAGGCCGGTGATCGCGGCCACCACCAGGCGCCGGCTTTCCGCGTCGGCCAATTGCGCAAAGGCATCGGGCCGATCATCGGCAAAGGCGGAATCGCTGTCGGAATAGGCGTCATCAATCGCCTCGATCCGCACCGGTTCGCTTGCGGCGCGCAGTTCGGCCAGTTCGGCGTCGGTCAGGCCGAGCGCGCGGGCCAGTTCAGGCTCGGTCGGCATGCGGCCCAGTTCCATGGTCAACTGGTTGGTTTTCTCGCGCAAGGTGCGCCGCCGGTCTGACGAGGTGCGCGAGAGCGGCATGGTCCGGCGCAGCAGGTCCACCATGGCGCCGCGCACGCGCAGCTTGGCATAGGCGGCAAAGCCATCCTCGGTCGGGCCGGAATGCTTTTGCGCGCATTCGGTCAGCGCCACCAGTCCCGCCTGGACCAGATCATCGACATCCAGCCCGGCGTGGCCCGAGCCATGGACATGCCAGGCCAGGCGCCGCACCATCGGCAGGAAGCGCCGGATGCGATCGGCGGTATCGTCACGATAGGCACGCGAGGCGGCAAAGCTGCGGTGATCGTGTTTCATGAAAGCTCGTTTCTGTTTTGAAAGTGTCAGGCAGGCACAGGTGCGGCGATCAGGCAGCCAGGGCGGGCTCGGCCGGTGGCGGCAGTTGCGGCGGGCCGGTGGGCGCTTCCTCGCCGATCACCGCGACCACCTCGATCGGCTGGCTGGGCGGCAGTTCGGCGATGGAGAGCACCAGGCAGGCCGGGGCCCGCTGTCGCATCAGGCTGGCCAGCGCGCGCCGGGCACGCGGCTGCACGATCAGCGCGGGCGCGATGGCACCGGGGCCATGCTGCGCGACAATGGCATTGACGCGCTCGCCAATGGTGCGGGCGAGGTCGGGCTCGATCACCGGCTGGCCGGTGACGGGATCGTGCATCCCGCCCACGATCATCGCTTCGAGTTGGGCCGAGAGCGTGAGCACGGGCAGTCGTTCTGCCGGCCCGCATATCCGCGCCACGATCAACCCGCCAAGGTCGGCGCGCAGCAGGTCGACCAGCTTGTCGTGCTCGGTGGTTTGCAGCACCGCTTGGCTGAGCGCGGAAAGGATCGGCATGGGATGGGCAATCGTCACGCCGTCTTCCAGCAGGGCATGGAGCAGGCGGGTAAGCGCGGCGAGCGAGAGCGGCTGCGGGTGCAGCGTTTCCACCAGGCCCGGCGCCCTCTCGCGCACCGCTTCCAGGATCGCGCGCACTTCGTCTGGCCCCAGCAGCAATTGTGGCCGCTCGCCCAGCAACTGGTTGAGATGCGTGGCAATCACCGTGCTGGCATCCACCGTCAGGAAGCCTTCGCCGATGGCCTGATCGCGCAAGTGGTTCTCGATCCACAGCGCCGGGCAGCCAAAGCTGGGATCGCGGGTTGCCTCGCCGATCAGGCCATGGTCGCTGCGCGCTTCGCCGGCATCGATGGCCAGCACGCGATCGGCCCGCACCGTGGCGCTGCCCAGCGGCACGCCGCCCAGCATGATGCGATAATCGTTGGGCCCCAGATCCAGGCTGTCGCGCACGCGGAACTGCGGCACGACGAAGCCGAATGCCTGGCTCAATTGCTTGCGCACGCCGGTGATGCGGGTGACCAGTGGCGAGCCGCGCCGCTCATCCACCAGGTGGACCAGGCCATAGCCCAGTTCGATGGTGACGAGCGTGTGGTCGCTCACTTCCTCCAGCGTGATGCGCGCCGGATCGCTGGGCGCAGCATCGGGTTCGAGCACCGGTTCGGGACGGCGCGCCCGCTGGCGCAGGGCCCACCATAGCCAGCCGGCCCCGGCAGCAGCAGGCAGGAACACCGATTGCGGCATGGCGGGGATCGCGCCGATCGCACCCAGGATCACCGCCACGGGCAACCAGGTGGCCGGATTGGCAAACTGGTGCCCGATCTGGCCGGCAAGGTCTCGCGTATCGGAAACGCGGGTGACGATCACGGCCGCGGCGATCGACAGCAGCAGCGAGGGCACTTGCGCCACCAGCGCATCGCCCACCGCCAGGGTGACATAGCGCTGCGCCGCTTCGCCCGCGCTCAAGCCGTGGGTGATCATGCCCAGGCAGAAGCCAGCGAGGATATTGACGCCCAGGATCAGCAGGGCGGCGATCGCATCGCCCTTCACGAACTTGCTGGCGCCGTCCATCGCGCCGTAGAAATCGGCCTCTGTCGAAACCTCGCGGCGGCGGGACTTGGCTTCATCCGCGCTCATCAGCCCGGCGGCAAGATCGGCATCGATCGCCATCTGCTTGCCGGGCAAGGCATCCAGCGTAAAGCGGGCAGACACTTCCGAAACGCGGCCCGCACCCTTGGTCACCACCACCAGGTTGATGATCATCAGGATCATGAACACGAACAGGCCAACGGCAAAGTTGCCGCCGACGAGGAACGCGCCGAAAGCCTCGATCACATGGCCGGCGGCGGCTTCCCCTTCGTGCCCGCGCACCAGCACGATGCGGGTGGACGCGACGTTGAGCGCCAGGCGCAACAGCGTGGCAAACAGCAGGACAGAGGGGAACGAACTGAAGTCCAGCGGCTTTTCCGCGTTCATCGCCGCCATCAGGATCGCCACGGACAAGGCGATGTTGAGCACGAAGAACACGTCGAGCAGCATCGAGGGAAGCGGCACGATCATCAGCACGATGAGCATGAGGATGCCGGCAGGAAGGGCCATGGCACCGGGCGAGCCGAAACGCTTGAACATGGCGGGTTAGAGCCCCATTGCCTTGAGCCGGCCATAGGCACGGGCCACATGATCGCCGCCCGGCGCGCCCATCGGCGCCAGCGCGAAGGTTTGCTGCAGGGTATCGGCCATCGACGTGCGCCCGGACTGTGCGCCCGTCTGGCCGGCTTCGGCCGCAGCCTGCTGGAATTCCTGCGCCATCGGGCCGCCGGTATAGCTTTGCCGGCTGGCACCCAAATCGGGCGCACCCGATGGCGCGCTGGCCCACGGCCCGTCGAGCGCAGCGATATCGCCATAGGGCATGGTGGCAAGCGGCCACTGCCCCGACAGCGGCGGCAAGGCCGTGCCCGATCCGGCCGCTTCCAGCCGCGTTCGCAGCAGGTCCATCACGCCCGCGAGCGATCGGGGCGCGCCGGCGTGATCGTAGAAGATAGCGCGATTGGCCGCTGCCGCCTTGGGCAGCAGCGCGGCTGCGCTGGCGTCAGGATTGGCGGCCATGCCCGACAGGAACCGCCCTGCCCCCTCCGCGCCCAGGAAATGGGCGAGGTAAAGCTCGGCATTGTCAGGATCGCGGCCGAGTGACGCAGCCAGGGCGGCGCGGTTGTCGTTGGCAAGGTCTCCGGCCATCAGCGCGGAAAGCTGCGGATCGTGGCGCAGGGCGAGCAGCTGGTTGCGCAGTGCCGGGTTGCCGGCGGCATTGCCCACGGCATTCCCCGCCCAATCCAGCCCGTGATCCGCGCCGTGACGCGCCAGGGTGTTGAGCCAGGTCTGCCCGGTGAATTGATAGAGCCCGGCCGCACTCGACGTGCGCGCCCGTGCATGCGGATCGAGCCCGGATTCCAGCCGCGCCTGCGCCAGCAGATAACGGAAATCCACGCCCGTGGCGCTGGCCGCGCTGGCGATGGCGGCATGGACCGGGCTTGCCCCGCTGGCCATGGCACCGGTTGCCGGATCGGCAACGCTTCCGGCAGAGGTTTGCACTGAACTCAACGCCGATATCCTTGTGCTTGCGGCGCCATGCCTGGGTGGCGCGCCGCGACAAGGATTGTTCAGCAAAGGTTGTGCCAGTTTCCGGTGATTGCTCTTATGCAGTTTTGCAACAAGCACTTACCGCGCACAAAAAAAGCGCCGCGTGCCGGCCCGGCAAGGGCAGCGGCACGCGGCGCCGGAGGGTTCTTGCCGGTTCGGTTCAGCGCAGCCGGGCGGTGCGGGCGTGTTGCGCGCGCGCCTGGCCGGCACGGGCGCGATAGAGCGCGGGCGAGCCGGTCAAGGCATCCAGCCGGGCCGCCACGTTGGCCGCGATCAGGTTGCGCACGCGGCGATTGGCTTCGTTCAAACGGCGCGCGGCATCCACCATGCCCCGGCATTCTTCGTCGATCGCATCGGTCGCTACCGCTTCCAGCCGGTTGCACAGCGCTGCCTTGTCGACCGCGCAACCCATGATGGCATCCATGTCCAGGCCCGCAAGCGCCTGGCGTTCGTCATTAAGCACGGTAATCATCTGGCCCAGGGCCTGGCGCAGATCGGTCGAATGGCAAATCGGTGCGTCAGCGTTCATTGGGAAGTCCTCAGCAGCATACCTGCGGCAATCATGGCATCGGCAAGCCGGGCGGGCAGGACGGGGTAGTGCCCTTGCTCGATCGCCTTGCGGATCTGGGCAACGCGATCGCTATCGACCGGCACATCGCCGGCGCGGGCCGCGTCACTGGTGGCAACGGTGGCGGCAGCCGCGCTGGAAGCGCCGGGCGGTGCCGGCGGCGCGGCAGCAGGGAGGGCCGCAGCAGGGGGGGCGGCACCGGTCGATGCTGCGGGCGTGGGCGCGGCTGGATCAGCGGCGGCTTTCTTGACCGGGACCGCACCAACCGGCCGCGACGGTCCGATTTCGATGTTGGACATGGTCGAGCTCCTCGGGGGTGATACCGGGAAGAACGGCATCGATGGAGCGCATTTAAGGCCATGCGGCGGATTTTTGCCGGGTGTCTGTCCAAGTGGTCAATCCACCGGCACTTCCACCGCGCCCGGGCGCACGATGCGCCCGCGCAAGGCATCGGTCTTGGCGCCGGTGCGCACGCGGATCCATCCCCCCATCGGACCGGGATCGAGCGCTTCGCCGGCCTGTTCCACCGAAAATCCGTCACCCACCATGGCGATCGTCACGTTTTCGCCACGCTGGACCACGGCTGGCGCCGGCGCGGCAACGGTTTCCGCCAGGGTGGCCAGCACGGGCACGAACAGGCGCCAGCCCCCGGCATCGGGACAACGGACCATGATGCTGTCATGGGCGCCCGCGCGCCAGCCCAGCGCCATCGGTGCGGTGCACGCGGCCAGGCGCAGGCGCCGGTCCACCGGTTGCGCCGCGCCACCCGGCACGCCGATCGCCCGCCCGGTAAACTGGGCCACGGCCTGGTCGATGGCGGCCATATCGGCAAAGCGCGTTGCCGGCGCGCGCGCAACCTGGGCCAGCGCCGCAGGGCTGCCGGCAAAGGTGATGGCAAGCGCGGCGGCAAGAACCGGCCGAAGGAAAGTGAACGACGAGGCAGAATGCATGGGTTTTTCCTGCATGGATCAAAGCTGCGGTGATTTCAGCAAGAGCCATGCCAGCAGCGCCTAGAGGTCTTCGGCATCGTAGCCGAGGGCAACGCTGGCGCCGGGCTGTGGACCGGGCTCCACCACTAGCCGGGCATTGCCGGCGCGCGCGCCAGCGCTGCGTGCCAGGGCCGCCGCCTGGTCCAGCGCGGCTTGCCGCTGGCCAGGGCGGGCGGCATAGCGCACCACGATCGAGAGGCGCAGGCGCGGATCGGTGGCTTGCTCGGCCAGCCATTGCGCCAGCGGCGGTGCGCCGGGGCCATCGCGCCACACACCCATCGGCTCTGCCTGCTGCGAGGCAGCAACGGCGGCCGGCACGGGCGGCGGCGGAGCGCGCAACGGCATCGCCCGCGCCTTGTCTGCAGCAGGGCCGGGCCCCTCTGCCACCGACAAGGCAGAGGCGCAGATCATGAACAGGATCAGGGCCAGATCGGCCAGGATGGTTTGCCATCCCGTCTGCCCGGGCCGCGCGATCATGCCACGTCGCGCGTGTCTGGCGGGAGGGCGAAGCTTTCCGTCCCTTCGGCGCCATGGGGGGCGGCAGGCGTGGCGCGATGGCGATCGGGACAAGCCGGGCCGACCTGTTGCGTGAGCCAGGCCATCACCTCGGCACGCGCTTCCTCCTCGGCCTGCGAGGCGCGCTCCACTGCGCGGCCCAGCGGCCCCATGACGATGTGCGCCAAGAGCAGGCCATAAAGCGTGGTCAGCACTGACATCGCGATGGCGCCGATGAAATTGCCATGTGCCAGGCTTTCCACTTTCAGCTGGCTGAGCGCCACCAGCGTGCCGGCCAGGCCGAACACCGGGGCAAGATCGGCAGCCTGCGCCAATGTGCGCGCTGCCGCCGTGGCGCGGCGCAGGCGGACGCGGCGCGAAAGCTCGTGCTGTTCCACCAATCCATCCAGCGAGCGCGTGCGCACCAGGGCATTGGTGGCGGAGTTCATTTCCCGGTCGCGCAAGCGGCGCGGATTGGCGCGGATCACGCCATCGCGGCGGATCAGCGCCACTTCATGGGCAAGTTCGGCGCGTATGGCAGCGGCATCGAAGCCGGGGCGCAGCAGGCCCGCTGCCGATCGCAGCGCGATCCAGCTATCGCGCCAGCCACAGCGCAGCACGGTGCCCACCAGCGTGCCGCCAACAACAATCGCGGCCGATTGGCCATCCAGCAGGTGGGTTGCGTCCATGTCAGGCCTTGGTCTTTCGCGAAACCTTCGGCCGCGAAGAACGGCAGCGACCCGCGCTTTTTAGGGGCCTGGCGGCAAACGCTGCCGCCGTTCGGCAAGCGCTTGCCGCACCGTGGGCCGTGCCCTTTGCCCATCGCCGCCGTTTGCCGTGGCCCCGCGGCAATTGGCACGCCCCTTGCTGAACCATCGGCATCGTTCGTTTTGCCCAAGGAAAGCGAGAGCACCGCCGATGAGCCAGAGCGCATCATCCGAAAGCCTGTTCGGCATCCATGGCGCCGCGCTGGAACTGCGCGCGACGCGTCTCAACCTGCTGTCGTCCAACATCGCCAACGCCGCCACCCCCGGCTACAAGGCGCGCGACATCGATTTTGGCGCCGCGCTCAAGGCGCGCCTGGCGGGCGCCAGCCAGAGCCAGGCCGAAGCGGGCGCTACGCTCTATCGCGTGCCGGTCATGCCCAGCCTGGATGGCAATACGGTGGAAATGGCCACCGAGCAGACCGCCTTTGCCGAAAATGCCGTGGGCTATTCGGCCACCCTGGAATTCATCAAGAACCGCGTGGGCGAAGTGACCCGCGCGATCAAGGGCGAATGACCATGGCAGGCCCCGGCAACACTCCGCTGACCCTGTTTGGCGTGACCGGCCGCGCGATGTCGGCCCAGCTGGTGCGGATGAACGCAGCGGCATCGAACCTGGCCAATGCCGGCAACGTCGCCAGTAGCGATGCGGCTGCCTATCGCCCGCTGCGCCCGGTCTTTGCCGAAGAGATGGACCGCCGCACCGGCCTGTCCACCGTCAAGGTCCAGGGCGTCTATCGCACCGATACCAGCGCCGTGCGCACCCACGATCCCGACAATCCGCTGGCCGATGCCAACGGCGATGTCTGGGCCGCTCCGGTCGATGAAAACGCCGAGATGGTCGAGATGATGGAAGCCAGCCGCCAGTACCAGAACGTGGTGGAAGCCATGCAGACCGCCAAGCAGCTGATGCTCGATACAATGAGGATGAAGTGACATGACCACTGTGAATGCCGCCGGTTCGACCGGCACCAACGGCACCGCGTCGTCGTCGAAGGGCGGCTGGGGCAGCCTGGGCGCCGCCGATTTCCTCAAGATGCTGACCGCGCAGTTGCAGAACCAGGATCCGACCGCGCCGATGGACAACACCCAGATGGTGGCGCAGTTGGCGCAGTTCTCGTCGCTGTCCAACTCTACCGCGATGAACGGCACGTTGACCGACATTTCCGGCAAGCTCGACACGCTCAATTCCTCCAGTGCGTCCAACAGCCAGATCGCGGCCACGCTCAAGACCATCTCGGACCAGCTCGCCGCGATCGGCGCGGCGCAGGCCGCATCCAACGGCAGCACGGCCCCCGCTTCCCCGGCCACCACGGCCGCCTGATCCCCTCCCCCATCGACAGGAAGATACGCCCATGTCGTTCTATACTTCGCTCAACGCCATCAAGAATGCGCAGACCGACCTCAATGTCGTCAGCAACAACATCGCCAACTCGGAAACCAATGGCTTCAAGAGAAGCACGGTAACCTTTGCCGACGTGGTTGCCGGAACCGCCTTTACCAACCCGCGCCTGATCGAAGGGATCGGCGCCAAGGTCGACGCGATTTCGCAGAACTTCAAGCAGGGCGCGATGGATGCCACGGGCTCGTCGCTCGACATGGCGATCAGCGGCGATGGGTTCTTCACCATCAAGTCTCCCACGACCGGCCAGACGATGTACACCCGCAACGGCGCGTTCCAGATGGATTCGGGCGGCTATGTCACCGACAACCAGGGCAACCACGTGCAGATGTACCCGACCGATGCCGCCGGCGCGGTGACGAGCACGACCATGGCCGACGGGCTGGTGCCGATCACCAATCCCGCAGGCTCGGAATTTGCCGGCCTGACCGTTTCGGAAAACGGCAATGTCGCCGCAAGCTATGCCGACGGGACCAACACCGTCATCGGCAAGGTCACGCTCGCCACCTTCCTCAATCCGCAAGGGCTGCGCCAGCAGGGTTCGTCCGACTGGACGGCCACCAATATCTCGGGCCTCGCCAACTATGGCGAACCGACCAACGGCCAGTATGGCAAGCTGATGTCGGGCTATCTCGAGCGGTCCAACGTGGAAGTGTCCGACGAACTGGTCGGCCTGATCGTGGCGCAGCGCGCCTATCAGGCCAATGCCAAGGCGATCGACACCGCAACCCAGGCCACCCAGGCCATTCTCAACCTGCGCAGCTAAGGCTGAGAAAGGGACGCGGCCATGGACCGGCTGATCTATACCGCCTATTCGGGCATGACCGGATCGATGGTGCGCGAGCGCGTGATCGCCAGCAACATGGCCAACGCGCAGACCATCGGCTTTCGCCAGGAAATGCTCAGCGCCACGCCGATCACGCTGAAAGGGCCCAGCTTGGAAGCACGCGCGATGACGCAGGGCTATGTCCAGGGGGCGAGCATGAAGCAAGGCGCCACCGTAACGACCAGCAATCCGCTCGACGTGGCGCTGAGCGGCGACACGATGCTGGCCGTGCAGGACGAGGACGGCAGCGAGGCCTATACCCGGCGCGGCGACCTGACGATCACCGCCGATGGAGTGCTGCAGAACGGCGACGGGCGGCCGGTGATCGGCGATGGGGGGCCGATCACCGTGCCCACCGGCACGATCGTGACGATCGCGCCCGATGGCAGCGTGCTGGCGGGCGATCCGCAGAACCCTTCCACCCCGCCCCAGGCCGTGGCCCGCATCAAGCTGGTGTCCACCGCCGGCAGCCAGGTCGGCAAGGGCCTCGATGGGCTGTTCCACGTGAGCGGGCCCAACAACACCATGGGCACCCTGCCGCAGGACGACGACGCCCGCCTCACCCCCGGCGCGCTGGAGCAATCCAACGTCGATCCCACGCAAGTGCTGGTGGAAATGGTCGAAGCGCAGCGCCTGTTCGACATGCGCACCAAGGTCGCCTCCACCGCGCGTGAAGTGGACGAGAAATCCGCTTCGCTCATGCGCCTGAACACCTGAACATTCCTTCCGGAGACATCCTGCCATGCCCAGTTCCGCCCTGCACGTTGCCCGCACCGGCCTGGAAGCCCAGGACACGCGGATGCGCGTGATCGCCAACAACCTGGCCAACGTGAGCACCACCGGCTTCAAGCGCGACCGCGCCAATTTCGCCACGCTCGCCTATCAGGATACCCGCGTGGCCGGGCAGCAATCGTCCAACGAAACCGCCTATGCCACCGGGCTCAACCTGGGCACGGGCGTGTCGTTGCAGGGCACGGCGCGCATGGAAAACCAGGGCCAGCTGCAAAGCACCGGCAACGCGCTCGACCTTGCGCTCGATGGCGACGGGTTTTTCCAGGTGAACCTGCCGGGCGGGCAACTCGCCTATACCCGCGCCGGGAACTTCAGCCGGTCTGCCGATGGCACGCTGGTCACCTCGCAAGGCTATGCCCTGCAACCGGCGGTGACCGTGCCCGAGGGCGCCAGCGCCATCACCGTGGCACAGGATGGCACCGTGACCGCCACGCTGCCCGGCGCCAATGCAGCCACCACGCTGGGCCAGATCACGGTGGCAAGCTTTGCCAATCCGCAGGGACTGAAAGCCATCGGCGACAACTTCCTGGTGGAAACCGGCGCCAGCGGCGCAGCGCAAGTGGGCAATGCCGGGGACGCTGGCCGCGGCCATATCCAGCAGGGATACCTGGAATCCTCCAACGTCAACGTAGTGGAGGAACTGGTCGACATGATCGAGTGCCAGCGCGCCTACGAGATCAATTCCAAGATGATCTCGGCCATCGACGACATGCTCAAGAACGCCAACCAGACGCTGTAAGGCGGGAAAGCGCGACCGTTATGGACTCCCCCTTCGATGCCCTGTTCGACAAGGCGCTGCGTGCCGAACGCCTGCGCCGCCTTGCGCCGCGTTCCGTGCTTGGCGTGCGCCTTCTGGTCATGCTGGCGGTGCCCGCACTGCTGACCGCCGCGATGCTGGCAGTGGCCCAGCCCGCCAAGGCGCGCAACCGCCCTGGCCCGGGATTCGAAGCGGCGCTGCCCGTGGCCCAGGCGCCCGGACCGGCGAACGGCAGCATCCTCAACCTGGCGAGCGGCTATGCCGGGCTGGTCGAAGGCGCACGCGCCCATGCGGTGGGCGATAGCCTGGTGATCGTGCTGGCCGAACAGCTGACCACATCGAAATCGGCCGCCAGCAAGACCGCCAAGTCATCCTCGTTCAGCTTCACCCCGCCCAACAAGGGGCCGCTGTCGATCCTGTCGCAAAACGGCATCAACAATTCCGGGGCCAGCGCCTTTACCGGCACGGGCAATGCCTCGCAGTCGAGCACGCTGGGTGGCGAGATTTCCGTGACGATCGCGCAAGTGCGCCCCAACGGCACCGCGCTGGTGAAGGGCGAAAAGCGCCTGACATTGAGCCAGGGGCAGGAGTGGGTGCAGGTTTCGGGCATCGTCCGCCTGGCCGACATCGACACCACCAACCGCGTGCAATCGGGCCAGGTGGCCGATGCGCGCATCACCTATGCCGGCAATGGCGATGTCAGCCGCGCCGCCCACCAGGGCTGGCTCACCAAGTTCTTCAACTTTGTCAGCCCTTTCTAAATGAGCCCGCAATGATCCATTTTTCCGAAATCGCCTGTGCCGCGCTTGCCGGGCTGGCCCTGCGCCCGCTGTGGCGCCGCCGCCTGCTGCCCCGCCCCGGCGCGGTCCTGCTGCTGCTGGCGGCTGCCATGGCCGCGCTGCCGGTGCTGGCGCAGGCCGCCCATGCCGAGCGCGTGCGCGATCTGGGCGAGTTCCAGGGCGTGCGATCGAACCAGTTGACCGGCTATGGCATCGTGGTGGGCCTGGCCGGAACGGGCGACGACAACCTGGAATACCTGACGCAGGCGATGCGCGGGGTTTCGGGCCGGCTGGGCGTGCAATTGCCGGCCGGCGTCGCGCCGGGGCTCAAGAATGCCGCCGCCGTGATGATCACGGCCGATCTGCCCGCCTTTGCCAAGCCCGGACAGCGTATCGACGTGACCGTCTCGACCATCGGCAAGGCCAAGTCGCTGCGCGGCGGCGCCTTGGTGCTGGCCCCGCTTTATGGTGCCGACGGACAGATCTATGCCATGGCCCAGGGCAACCTGGCGGTGGGCGGCCTTGGCATTACCGCCAAGGATGGATCGCAACTGACGGTCAACGTGCCGACCGTGGGCCGCATCGCCGAAGGGGCATCGGTGGAGCGCGCGGTGGATACCGGGTTCGACCGGGCCGACCTGCTGCGCTGGAACCTGTTCGACGCCGATTTCCTCAATGCCGCGCGGGTGCGCGATGCGATCAACACCCGCTTTCCCGGCACTGCCAGCGTGGAAGACGGCGTGACGCTGGCACTGCGCCTGCCCGCCGGCACCGATGCGCGCGCCAGTGCCATGGCCGCGATCGAGGCGATCGACGTGAACCCGGCCGAAGCGGCCGCCAAGGTGATCGTCAACAGCCGCACCGGCACGGTGGTGATCAACAGCGCCGTGCGTCTTTCGCCCGCAGCGATCAGCCACGGCAAGCTGGTGGTCAAGATCGACGAGAAACCCCGCGTCTCGCAGCCCGGCCCGTTCTCCAACGGGCAGACCGCCGTCACGCCCAGCAGCCAGATCAGCGTGAACGAGGAAGGCAGCCATGTCGCCCTGTTCAAACCCGGCGCCTCACTCTCCTCGCTCGTCAATGCCCTTAATAAATTGGGCGTTTCGCCGTCCGACCTGGTGGCGATCCTCGAAGCACTCAAGCAGGCCGGCGCACTCAAGGCCGAAATGGTGGTAATCTGATGACCTCTCCTGCGATCCAATCCCCCGCCGTTTCAGGTACTTCGAAGGTCGTCGCCAAGCCCGACCAGGCCGCGCTGCACAAGGCTGCGCAAGGATTTGAAGCGATGTTCCTGCGCCAGATGTTGAGCCAGGCGCGCAATACGGACCTGGGCGGCGATGCGCTGTTCGGAAAAAAACAGGACGATACCTTCACCCAGATGCGTGACGAACGCTTTGCCCAGATCGCCGCGCAAGCCGGCGCGCTGGGCCTTGCTGCCCGGCTGGAACGCCAGCTGGCCGCGCAGGCAAACAGCGTTGCCTCCATCACTCCTGGCAAGGGAGGCTGATCGCCATGGCTTCCGATCTCCTGTCCATCGCGCGGAGCGCAACACGCGCCGCCCGCATCCAGATGGACGTGACCGCCCAGAACATCGCCAATGCCGGCACCGAAGGCTATGTCCGCCGCACCGTGTCGACCGAGGAAGTGGTCACGCCCGGCTATGTCGCCAACAACCGCGACGTGTCGCTCTCGGGCGTGCGCATCACCGGGGTGTCGCGCAACGCGGATGCCTTTCGCCAGGCTGAAACGCGCCGCACCGGTGCCGATACCACCCGCGCCGCCACCGAAGTGACGGGGCTGGAGGATATCCAGGCGGCGCTGGAGGATCCGGGCATCTTTTCGGCGATCACCGGCTTTGAAACCGCCCTCACCCAGCTGGCGCAAAGCCCGACCGATACGCCGCTGCGCGCATCGGTGATCGCGGCCGCGCAGACGATGACCAACAGCTTCAACATCGCGTCCCACCAATTGGATGCCGTGGCCAAGGGCCAGCAGGGCGGCGCTGCCGATGGCGTGGCACAGGTCAACACGCTGTCGACCGAACTGGCCAAGGTCAACGGTCGCCTGTCGCGCATGGCCGACGCCAGCAGCGACCGCACCGGCCTGATGGACCAGCGCGACATGCTGCTGCAAAAGTTGTCCGGCTATGCCGACATCGCCACCAGCTTTGCCAGCAACGGCACAGTGGACGTGACGCTGGGCGGCACGTCGGGCGCGCCGCTCGTCACGGGAAACGTGGCGCAGGCCATGGGCGTGACTACGGCGAGCGACGGCACGATCGCGTTCGACGTGGCCGGTGGCGCCGTCACGCTTTCGGCAGGATCGCTGGCGGGGCAGCAGCAGGTGCTGTTGCGCGTTGCCGATGTCCATGGCCAGCTCGACGAGCTGGCCCGAACCGTGATCGACACGGTCAACACCGCGCAGGGCACCGGCACCGCGCTGGATGGCAGCGGCGGCGGCGCCTTGCTTGCCGGCACCGACGCAGGCAGCATGGCCACGGCCACCACCGATGGCGCGGCGATTGCCACCGCCGCTGCGAGCGCCCCGCCCGGCAGCCGTGACACCACCAACCTGACCGCCCTGCGCAATGCGATGATCGCCGCCGATCCGGCTGGCACGATGGACAACCTGCTCTACCAGACATCGGCCACGGTCCAGGCGCGCACCACCACCCGCGATGCGCTCAAGACCATTTCCGACGCTGCCACGACCGCGCTTTCCGCGCAGGCGGGCGTCGATCTCGATACCGAAGCCATCAACCTGACCCGGTTCCAGCAGGCGTTCCAGGCCTCGGGCCGGGTCATGCAGGTTGCCACCAACCTGTTTGAAACCATCCTCTCGATCAAGTAGGCCGCCCATGTCATCCAGCGTCTCGACCACGACTTCCGCCTTCTACGAGCGGTCTTCGCTCGACCTGAACAGCCTGCGCGCCCAGATGGAGCAAGTGCAGACGCAGATTTCCAGCGGCAACCGGCTGGCAGCCTCGTCAGACGATCCGCTGACGGCATCGCGCCTGCGCAACCTGCAGCGACAGGACGCCATCGCCAAAGTGGATGCCGGATCGGCCAACCGCGCCACGGCAGACCTGAACCTGACGGACTCGGCCATGACCGAGATGATCAACACGCTGCAGCGCACGCGCGAACTGGCCAACCAGGCGGCCACCGGCACGCTTTCCGACCAGCAGCGCACCAGCATCGGCAACGAACTGGCCGAACTGCGCAACAACCTGGTGTCGCTGGCCAACACGCGCGACAGCGCGGGCAATGCGCTGTTCGGCGGCGACGCCTCGGCCAATGCCTATACGGTCGATCCGGTCACGGGCGCGGTCGGCTATGTTGGCAGCGGCAGTGCGGGCAGCCTGGAACTGGGCGACGGGCAAAGCGTGAAGCGCAGCCTGACAGGCCCGGAATTTCTCAACTTCAAAAGCGGAACGGCGACCACCGATGTCTTTGCCGTGCTCAAGAACGTCACCGACGCGATCAGCGCGGGCGGGCCGGGGGCACAGGGCGCGGCCAACGCGGCGCTGACCAGCCTCGACGATGCGATCACGTCGGTATCCACCGGGCAGACCGTGGTGGGCACGCGTCTTTCGTGGATCGACCTCAATACCGAGCGACAGACCACGATGAGCGAAGCGCGCGCGCAGGACCAGAGCACGCTGGGCGCGACCGACATTCCCAGCGCCTATACCCGGCTGCAGGAACTGGCCACCGTGCTTCAGGCCAGCCAGGCCAGCTTCACCAAGATCTCCGGCCTCTCGCTTTTCAACATGATGTCCTGAAAGCGCGCCGGTTCCTGTCGTTCTGCAATGCAGCATGGCATGGGCAAGTGGTCCGTCCCAAACGGTTTATCGACAAGGTTAAGTCTTCATGTTCGCTGGCATCGGCATCGTCGTTCTGCTCGCCATGGTGTTTGGCGGCTTCATCATCACCGGGGGCGCCATCGGCCCGGTGGCCGAGGCGATCCCGCACGAAATGCTGATCATCGGCGGCGCGGCGCTTGGCGCCACGATCACCGGCAATTCGATGCACGAATTGAAAGGGATCGGCGCGGGTCTTGGCAAAGTGTTCAAGGGCCCCAAGCACAACAAGCAGGATCATATCGACGCCATCGTGCTGTGTGCCAAGCTGATGAAGATCCTGCGCAGCGATGGCCCGGTGGCGCTGGAAAGCCATGTGGCCGAGCCCAAGAGTTCTGCCCTATTTGCCGAATATCCGCGCATCCTCACCCATGGCGCGCTGGTTTCGCTGATCTGCGACACGCTGACGCTGATCGTGGTGTCTTCCGGCACACTGGAAGTGCACGCGGTGGAAGACGTGATGGACCACGCGATGAAGACCCATTTCCACGAGGAAGAGGAAGCGCAGCACGCGCTCCAGGGGCTGGCCGATGCGCTGCCGGCACTGGGCATCGTGGCCGCCGTGCTGGGCGTGGTGAAGACCATGGGCTCGATCGACAAGCCGCCCACGGTGCTGGGCGCGATGATCGGCTCGGCCCTGGTCGGCACGTTCATGGGCGTGCTGCTGGCCTATGGCATCGTCGCGCCGCTCGCTGGCCGGCTCAAGCAGGTGTTGGACCAGGATGCGATGATCTACCAGGCGGTCAAGCAGGTAATCGTGTCTTCGCTGCACGGCTGGCCGCAGCCGCTGGTGGTGGAAAGCGCGCGCTCGGGACTGGGCCATGCGTTTCGCCCCGGCCTGTCCGAGCTGCTCGACGCGCTGCGCGGCCGGTAAGGAGGTTTTGCCATGGCCAAGCCGCCCAAGGGCAAGGAAGCGCCCAAGCCGATCATCGTCAAGAAGATCACCGTGGTGGCCGGCGGCCATCATGGCGGCGCCTGGAAAGTGGCCTATGCCGATTTCGTGACCGCGATGATGGCCTTCTTCCTGCTGATGTGGCTGCTGGGCGCCACCACCGAAAAGCAGCGCAAGGGCATCGCCGACTATTTCACCCCCACCCTGGTGAAAACGCGCAAGGGCAGCGCCGGGGCCAACGGCTTGCTGGGCGGCTCGTCTTTGACCGACGCCGACAACTATCCCCACCGCGCCGGGCAGACCGGCACGCGCACCATGACCATTCCGCGCGATGCCACCGGCGGGCCCAAGGACGGCGGATCGAAAGTCAAGCGCACCGAGCTGATGCAGCAGCGCCTGAAGGAAAAGCTCGACGCCAATGAAAAGCTGCGCCAGCTGGCCAAGCAGGTGCACATGACGATGACGCCCGAGGGCATCCGCATCGACATGCTGGACGATGCGCACTTCTCGATGTTCCGGCTGGGCACCACGATCCTGACCCCCGACGCGCTGGAACTGGTGCGCGCCATCGGCCAGGCAATTGCCCCCGATCCCGGCGGCCTCACCGTGCGCGGCCACACCGATGCGCTGCAATGGCGGCCGGGCGATCCGGCCAACAACTGGTCGCTTTCAGCCGGGCGCGCCGAAGCCACGCGCCAGGCCCTGATGCGCAACGGCGTGGGCGAAAAACGCTTTCAACGCATCGAAGGCGTGGCCGACCGCGATCCGCTGGTGCCCGACAACCCCAACGACCCGAGCAACCGCCGCATGTCTATCCTTTTGCTGGATTAGGCGGCATCCGGGCGTTCATTTCGGCTGCTTGCCCGGCTTGGGAGCGAGCCAGATCAGGGCACTGGCCGCGAACAGGATGACCATGCACAGCAGGAATACCTGCCGCGTCGCCAGCGTTACCGCCTCTGTCTGGACCAGCTGGCTCAGCGCCACGCGTGCCTGCGCGGCTGTGAGCCCGGTGGACATGGGCGGATGGACCAACCCGACCAGTTCGGCCCGGTTCACCTTGGCCTGATGCTCCCACACCGTGGTGAACATCGAGGTGGCAAAGGCACCGGCCATGGTGCGCATGAAGTTCTGGATGCCGGCGCCCGACGCGGTCTGGTCGGGCCGGACCGACGCCATGGCAAGTGCAGTCGATCCCACAAAGAAGAACGGCATGCCCACACCCTGCACCATCTGCGGAAAAGCGATGGTCCAGAATCCCATGTTGGTGGTCCATTGCGTGCGCAAGGCGGCAACCATGCCCAGCCAGAACACGCCAAAGGAAATCAGGGCGCGGGTATCGACCTTGGTAACGAGCCGCGCCACAATGGGTGAACAGATCACCGCCAGCATTCCCACCCAGCCAACGGCCAGGCCCGCCCAGGTGGCGGTATAGCCAAGATTGGTTTGCAGGAACAACGGGATCAGCACGATAAAGCCAAACATCGCGGCGTAGGCCACGCTCTGCGTGACGACGGCCAGTGTAAAGCCGCGATTGCGGAATACCGACAGGTCGATGATCGGGTGCTTCTCGGTCAGTTCCCAGATCAGGAATGCCACGAAGCCGACAGCCGCGAAAACCGCCAGCATCACGATGAAGCTGCTGGAAAACCAGTCTTCCTCGCGCCCCTTGTCGAGCATGATCTGCAGCGATCCAACCCAGGTGATGAGCAGCGCCAGACCCACGAAATCGATGGGCGATTTTTGCACCGGGGTCTCATAGGGGCGCAGCAGCCGCCAGCCGGTGCTCAGGCAGAACAGTGCCAGCGGAATGTTGATGAAGAACAGCCAGTGCCACGACCAGTTGTCGGCAATGAACCCACCGCTTATCGGCCCGGCAATTGGCGCCACCACCGTGGTCATCGCCCAAAGGCCCAGTGCGGCCCCGCGCTTGTCAGGCGGGAAGACCCGCATCAGCAAGGTCTGCGTCATGGGCATGATCGGCCCGCCGCACACACCCTGGCACACGCGAAACGCGATCAGCATGCTCAGGCTGCCGGAAATGCCGCACAGGATCGAAAACAGGCCAAAGCCGGTCATCGCCGCCAGGAACACGCGCACGGCGCCAAACGTGCGCGCCAACCAGCCGGTCAGCGGCACGCAGATCGCCTCTGCCACGGCATAGGATGTCAGCACCCAGGTGCCCTGGGTGGGGGAAACCGCAAGGCTGCCCGCAATGTGCGGCACCGCGACATTGGCGATCGAGATGTCCAGCACCACGACGAAATTGGACAGGGCCAGTGCAAAGCCGCCCAGTGCCAAGTGCGCGCCTTTCAGCGGCGGCGGGGCATCCTCGCCAAAGGCCATCGGTGGGCCGCCGGCCATGTCAGTTGGCACCCCCGTGCGGCTGGTCGCGGTCGGGGCGGGTATCGATCGTGGCCGTCATCGACAGGCCGTTGCGCAGCGGGTGCGACCCCAGCTCGTGCGGGTCGAGCGCCACGCGCACCGGCAGGCGCTGCACCACCTTGATCCAGTTGCCGGTGGCGTTCTGTGCCGGGATCACCGCCAGCGAGGACCCCGTGCCGCCCGAAAAGCCCACGACGCGGCCATGATAGACCACATCGTCACCGTAGAGATCGGATGTCAGCGTCACCGGTTGGCCGGGCCGCACATGGGCAAGCTGGCTTTCCTTGAAATTGGCATCGACATGGGCTTGCGCGATCGGGACGATCGTCATGATCGGCGCTCCCACCGCAATGCTCTGTCCAACCTGCACGGTCCGCTGCGTTACCACGCCGCTCACCGGCGCGCGGATCACCGTGCGCGCGAGGTCGATCCGGGCCTTGTCCAGCCGCGCCTTGGCCGCCAGCACCTGCGGATTGGTATCGGTGGTCGTGCCGCCGACCAGCGCGGCATTGGCCGCCTGCTGGCCGTTGGCCGTACCACGCGCGGCCTGGGCTGCGGCAAGGGACGCGCGCGCGGCGGCGAGCTGCCCTTGCGCGCCGGCATAGGCATTGCGCGCACTCGTCAGTTCCTCGCCCGAAACAGCGCCGTCGGAAACCAGCGACTGCCGGCGCTTCAGGTCGATCTCGGCCCGCTGCAGATCGGCGGTCGCCACCTGGACTTGCGCAGCCATGCGGGCAATGTCGGCCTGCCGCTCGCCCACCTGGGCCGAAAGCGCGGTGCCGGTGGCCACCGTCTGGCGCACCTTGCGCTGGGCATCGGCATAATCGGCTTCGGCAGCAGCAAGGGCGATACGGGCATCGGTGGAATCGAGTTCCACCAGCACGTCACCCCGGCGCACCACTTGCGTGTCGCTCACCGCCACACGCAGCACAGGGCCGGCCACCAGCGGCGTGACTTGTGACACTTCGGTGCCGACATAGGCATTGTCGGTTTCGACATAGCGGCCGCCCTCGATCCATTCGTAAAGCGCATAGCCGCCTGCGACCAGAACCAGCACGGCGCCGAACGCCAGGAATGCGCGCTTGCGCTTGGCCTTGCGGGCCGCATCGGCCTGCGCCTGCGCATCGTGGTCTGCCTCTTGGGCGCCGGCGAATTGGGGATCGATATCTGCCATGGGGGGTCTCGGCATCAAAAGAAAAGGGGAAGCGGGGAAAGAGCCATCGTCATCCGGTACGGAAGCCGCCACCCAGCGCACGCACCAGCGCGACATGGGCAATCAGGTTGCGCGCTTGCAGATCGGCCAGCAGTCGGCGGTTGGCGAGCAGCGAGTCCTGCGCGGAAAGCACGGCGAGATAGGGGGAAAGCCCACCTTCGTAGCGCTTGCGGGCCACGCGCCAGGCGTCTTCCGACGCAGCCACCGCGGCCTGCAACTCAATCAGCTGCGCCGCGACGGAGCGTGACGTGGCGGCGGCATCGGCAACATCGCGCAGGGCCTTGAGCAGCGTATCGTCGTAATTGGCGACGGCCTCGTCATAACCGGCGCGCGCCGCGCGATAATCGCCGGCAATGCGCCCGCCCGAAAACAGCGGCAGGCTGATCGCGGGGCCGATCGATCCGGTATCGGAACCACTGGCAGTCAGGTTGTTGAGGCCCAGCGCCTGAACCCCGATGAACGCCATCAGATTGACATTGGGATAGAATGCGGCGCGCGCCACGCTGATGCGGGCAGCGGCAGCTTCGGCACGGGCGCGGGCCGCAGCCACATCGGGACGGCGACCGACCAGATCGAGCGCCAGGTTTGCCGGCAAGCCCTGCTGCGCCAATGCGCCAAGCTGCGGCAAGGCAATGGCATCGCCGCGCGCGGGCGGCGCGCCGATCAGCACGGCCAGCGCGTGGCGGGCCTGCGCGATCGCTTCGTCAGCAGCGGCCAGATCGGCGCGGGCAACGGGAATGCCGGCTTCGGCCTGACGCTGTTCGCCACGGGTATCGAGGCCATTGAGCACGCGCTGGGCCACCAGCCGCGCGGTATCTTCGCGCAGTTCAAGCGCCTGGGCCCGCACGTCGCGCGCTGCGGCGGCGCGGGCCAGGTCGGCATAGGCCTCGGCAATCCCGGTGGCGATGGCCAGCCGCGCCGCGCTCGCTTCAAAGCCCGCAGCTTGCGCGTCAGACGTGGCGGCGCGCAAGGCGGCGCGGTTGCGGCCAAAGAAATCCAGTTCATAGCTGACCGAAAGCGAGGCGCTGCCAACGTCGTTCCACCCCTGCGGCACAAAGGCGGGTGGAATGCCGTTGTTGTAGCTTTGCTTGGCCTCTGCCGCGCTGGCGCTGGCGGAAACCTGCGGCAGCAAGGCAGCGCCACTGGCCTGCGCCATGCCGCGCGCGGCGCGCAGCCGGGCGTCGGCCATGGCAAGCGTGGGCGAATGCGCCAGGCCTTCCTCGATCAGCGCGGCAAGCTGCGCATCACCCAGCGTGCGCCACCATTCCGGGGCGGGCCAATCGGCGTGGGCCGCAGCGGTGGGCGCAGGAGAGGTGGGCGAAAGATCACCCGCTGCCGCCTGGCGCATGGCGGGCGGTTGCCCCAGATCGGGCGTGGGGGCGCAGCCGGCCAGCAGGCCCAGCACGCCCGCAATGGGCAGAAGCATGGCGCATTGACGGAAGCCGGCGGAAAAAGCGGACATGCGGGCCCTTTGGCGCATAAGTGGAAAAGCTACCGTACAGAACGGTCACTAAATCCCGACTGCGCCCTTGCGCCGCGCCTGTCAACAGCTATGTGTACACAATGGTCACTAACCAGTCCAATTGCAGACTCAAACGCTGCCCGCCCGACGAGCGGCGTGAGAACATCCTGGCTGTGGCCACGGACGTTTTCACGCAAACGGGCTATGCCGCCACCTCGATGGCGGCCATCGCGGCGGAGCTAGGCGGATCGAAAGCCACGCTTTACAAATACTTCCCCTCAAAGGAGCAGTTGTTCGAGGCGGTGCTGATGCGCGGTTGCGGTGCCGTGCTCGAAACGCTGGCCGAATTGGCCGATGGTGGTTCAGATGATCTGGAAGCCATGCTGGCCGATTTCGGGGCGCGCTTCCTTACCGGGCTTTTTGCACAGCGTTCGCTCGATCTCTATCGGCTTGTCCATGCCGAAGGGCAGCAGTTCCCCGAAGCGGCCGCAACGTTCTTTCGCTATGGCCCCGATCGTGGCGGCGCGCTGCTGAGCACGATTCTCGAACGGGCGATGGCGCAGCGTGGCCTGGCCCTGCCCGATCCGTCGCTCGCGGCCGACCAGTTCCTGGGCATGGTGCGCGGCAAGCTGCACATGCGCGTGGCCATAGGCGTGATCCCGCCGCCCGATGCGGAAACCATCCGCCGCCATGCCGCCCACGCCGCCGGCATATTCGCGCACGGCCTGCTTCACCAGAACGCACGATAACCGGCGATCCCGTGGGGATCGCCGGCAACGTGGAGTACCGAAAGATCGGCAGGCTGGCTCAGCGCAGCAGCGTGAGCACGTTCTGCTGGTTCTGGTTGGCCTGCGAAATCATCGCGGTCGAAGCCTGGGCCAGAATCTGGGCCTTGGCCATCTGCGTGGTTTCGGCCGAGTAGTCGGTATCCTGGATACGCGAACGCGCGTCCGACAGGTTGGTGATGTTGTCGTTCAGGTTGTTCACCACCGAGCTGAGGCGGTTCTGGCCGGCACCCAGCGTGGCGCGGGTGGCGTTCACTTCCTTGAGTGCAGCATCGACGTTGTCCATCGTGGTCGACGCTTTGCCGGTATCGGAAACGTCGAGTGCCTGGGTCGTCGAGGTGGAGCTATAGGCCGTGTCGGTGCCACCGAAAAGGTTGACGCCCGAAAACGCCTTGCTGACCAAATCGACCGTGTCGGTCGTGTTGGCACCCGTCTGGATCGAGCTTTTCACATCGTCACTGCCGTCGGTTGCGGCCGTACCGCCGGCCACCTTGAATACCTTGTTGCCGTTGAACGCGGTATTGTTGAGCACGTCGGAAACCTGTGCGTTCAGGTTCGACACTTCCGATTGCATCGCATCGCGGTCTGACTGCTGGTAGGTGTCAGACTTCGACTGCACGGCCAGTTCACGCACGCGCTGGAGCATGTTGGTCACTTCGCTCAGCGCGCCTTCGGCCGTCTGCGCCATCGAGATGCCGTCGTTGGCGTTGCGCACGCCCTGCGCCATGCCCGTGATCTGCGATGTCATGGTCGTGGAAATGGCAAGACCCGCAGCGTCGTCCTTGGCGCTGTTGATTCGCTTGCCGGTCGACAAACGTTCCATTGCCGTCGCGGCCATCCTGCTTGCCGAGTTGGAAGCATTCGCTGCCTTGATGGCGTTTACGTTGGTATTGATTACCGCCATGTTGTTTCTCCGATTTTCGGGTGAGACCCCAATTGCGGCCTGTCCAGGGATTGACGGGCTGCACGGCAAAGATCGGCAGGGTGGGCGGCAATTTAAGGGCAAAATCTTGCCGGCTGCGGGTTTTTACGGCCTGAGAACTAGCGAGTTTCCCTTAGCAGGTTCGCTGATCTTAAAGTTTCGAACCATTTGACGGTTTCGCGCGAAAAGCAGGCTTGTGGATATGGTTAAGACGGGGGTCAAAGTGATGAACAGCGATTGCGGCGACTTGTTGCCGATCAGTGCGCAGGCGCGGGTGCGCCATGGCGCACTGGTCACGCGCGCCGCTTCGGTGCTGGGCGCGCCCGGCATGGGCGCGATGCCCGTCCTGGCCGATACAGACGATATCGCCACGCTCGATCCGCGCCGCCCGGCCATCGTGCTGGAACGGGCCGCGCAGCCCGCGCTGGCCCGCATGGCCAATGGCAAGCGCCATGTGGTGCGCTATGCCGATCCGATGTGCGAAAGCGCGCTGGCCGCGATCGTGGCCTGTGCCGCAGCGCCCGGCATGCCGATTGCGGCCGATCCGGAAAGCCTTTCGGTGCTGGCCCTGGCCGAGCGCCTGGCCATCAGCGAAATCCCCGTGTTGATCAATGGCCCCACCGGCACCGGCAAGGAAGTGTTGAGCCGGTACATCCATGCCGCCAGCCCGCGCCATGCCAAGCCGTTCATTGCCGTCAACTGCGCCGCGATGCCCGAAACCATGCTGGAAGCGCTGCTGTTCGGCCACCAGAAGGGTGCGTTCACCGGCGCCAGCGCAGCGGGCGAAGGCTTTTTTCGCGCAGCCGACGGCGGCACCCTGCTGCTCGACGAAATCGCCGAGATGCCGCTGCCGCTCCAGGCCAAGCTGCTGCGCGCGCTACAGGAAGGCGAAGTGGTGCCACTGGGCGCCACGCACCCCATCAAGGTGGACGTGCGCATCATCGCCTGCGCCAACCGCGACTTGCCTGCCGAAGTGGAGGAAGGCCGGTTCCGCGCCGATCTCTATTACCGTCTCAACGTGTTCCCCCTCACCCTGCGCGCCCTGGCCGAGCGGCCGGACGATATCGCCCCGCTGGCTTTCGCGCTGATGATGCGCCACGCGCCGGCCGAGCAACCGTTGCCATGGCTTTCGGATGCGGCGCTGGCCATGCTCACCTGCCACGGCTGGCCGGGCAATGTGCGCGAGTTGGAAAACGTGGTGCGACGCGCGCTGCTTCTCGCCGGCAACCAGCCCGAAATCGGGCCCGAGCATATCGTGTTCGATCGCCCGGCGCGCAGCGCGGCCAGCAATGCCGCACTTGCCGAAGTGCGCAATCCACAGGGTGGCAAGCTGTCCAATATCGTCCAGCTTTCCGAAGCCCGCGCGATCCTGGCCACGCTGGAGGCCTGCGGCGGCAGCCGCGTGGAGGCCGCACGCCAACTGGGCATTTCCGAACGCACGCTGCGCTATCGCCTGGCCAGCTTCCGTGAAGCCGGCATCGCCGTTGCAGGAGGCCGCCGATGAGCGCGATCAACGGAATCGGTGCCGGCGGCGGCATCCAGCAGATTATGGCCATGCGCCAGCAGATCATCGATCGCTCCAACCTGCTGCAGCAGATCCGCACGCCCGAAACGGACACGCAGGCCCAGGGCAGCAGCCCGGCCGGCGGCTTTACCGACGCGCTCAAGACCGCGCTGGAAAGCGTCAACGCCAGCCAGACCAAGGCCGATGGCCTGGCTCAAGCCTATGAAAAGGGTGAAACGGTGGACGTGGCCAAAGTCATGCTGGCTCGCCAGGAAGCGGGCGTTGCTTTCGAAGCAACGCTGCAGGTGCGCAACAAGCTGCTGACCGCCTACCAGGACATCATGCGGATGGGGGTCTGATAGATGGCCGATCTGGTTCCCGTGGGGGCCGGTGGCAGCCCACCGCCTTCGCTACTGGCCCCCTTGACCGACCCGGCCGGCGGCAGCCTGCCGGCACGGATGGGCCTGTTCCTGCGCCAGCCGCCGATGCGCCGGGCGCTGCCGTGGTTCGGCGGCATCACCGCTGCGGGCCTGACCGGCCTGCTGTGGCTGACCATGGCGCCCGCGCCGCAGCGCATGCTCTATTCCGATTTGTCCGACGCCGAACGCGCGCAAGTGACGGCGGCGCTCGACAAGGCGGCGATCGCCTATCGCATCGACAATTCCACCGGCGCGATCACCGTGGGCGAGAACGACTTGTACAAGGCGCGCATGGTCGCCGCGTCCGATGGCGCGGTGGCCACGCCCGAAACCGGCGAGCAGATGATCGACAAGCTGCCCATGGGTGCCAGCCGCACCCTGGAAGGGCAACGCCTGCAAGCCGCGCGCGAGCGTGAGCTGGAACTGACCATCATGCAGATCGATGGGGTGGAGGCGGTGCGCGTGCATCTGGCCCAGCCCGAAAAATCGGTCTTCGTGCGCGACACTGCGGCGCCTTCGGCTTCGGTCATGGTGCGCCTGTCGAAGGGGCGCCAGTTGGGCAGCAGCCAGGTTTCGGCCATCATCAACCTGGTGGCCGGTTCGGTGCCCGAACTTTCGATCGATGCGGTCAAGGTGATCGACCAGCACGGGCGGCTGCTGTCTGCGGCCAAGCCGGGCGATGCCGACAGGCTGGAGGTCCAGGGCCGGCTGGAAGACAAGCTGCGCGAACAGATTTCCCAGCTGCTCACCCCCATGCTGGGCGACGGCAACTTTTCCAGCGAAGTCCAGGTCGATCTCGACATGGACCAGGTCACGTCTGCACGCGAAAGCTATGACAAGCAGGGCGCCGTGCGCAGCGAAACGCAATCTGCCTCGCAGACCACCGGAAACGGCGCCGTGGGCGTGCCGGGCGTCTTGTCCAATACGCCGCCTGCCCCCACCACGGCGGCCGTCGGCGCGCCGCAGGGCACGCCTTCGCCCGCGCCATCTGGCGCACCGACCAACGGGGAAACCTCGTCTTCCAAGAACTATGAACTGGGCCGCGAGGTGGCGGTTACCAACAACACGCCTGGCAAGATCCGCCGGTTGACCGTGGCCGTCGCGCTGTCTTCGGCCGTGCTGGCCAAGGCCAAGCCGGCCGAAATCGAGCAGATCAAGCAACTGGTCAGTGCCGCCGTGGGGGCCGACCCTGCGCGCGGTGACCAGGTGGCCGTGGCCGTGCGTGCATTCAACCCGGCCGACGTGGTGCCGCCCAAGTTCTATGAGGAACCGTGGTTCGCCATGGCGGTGCGCAACGGCGTGGCGCTGGTGGCCGTGCTGCTCACCCTGCTGCTGGGCGTTCGCCCGCTGATCAAGGCGCTGCGCCGCGAACCCGCCGGCGCCGCCAAGGGCAAGGCCGCGCGCAAGGCCCAGGCTGACGACGATGAGGGGGAAGACGACGAGGACGGAGCGACCGACGATGGCGATACGCCCCGGCCCAGCCGCACGATCGGCCCTGGCCCCACCACCGGCGTGATCAAGCCGATGCTGGCCCCGGCGCAGGACGAAACCGGCGCGATCGATACCGAACTGCTCAGCCGCCAGGTGGGGCTGGCCCAGCGTCTGGTTCAGGAAAAGCCCGACAGCGCCGTGGCCGTGCTGCGCCAGATGCTCAAGGAACCGACCGAAGAAGGCGCGCAGTGACATGGAAGAGGAACTCGCCGCCCTCACCGATCCCGAATTGGCCGCAGTCATGGTCATGCTGCTCGAAGACCAGCAGGCGGCCGACCTTTTGGCACAGCTCGATCCCCGCGAGTTGCGCACCCTGGGCGAAAAGATGTGCGCGCTGGGCGAAATCGGCCCGATCGCCATTGCCCAGTCGATCGCCGGTTTTGTCGAGCGCACCGAACGCCTGGGCCTGACCGCGCACGACCGCGTGGGCCAGGTGCGCGAATTGATGACGCGCGCCGTGGGCGAAGTGAAGGCCAACAACCTGATGCACCGCATCGCACCCGAAGCGGCACAGGATACCTCTGCGCTGGAACTGGCGCGCTGGCTCAATCCCGAAGTGCTGATCCCGCTGATCAGGAACGAGCATCCACAGGCCATTGCCGTGCTGCTGGTGCAAATCGATTCCGACGTGGCCGCAGCCGTGCTGCACGGCTTGCCCGAAGCGATCCAGACCCAGGTGGTGCACCGCGTGGCCACGCTGGGCAAGGTTTCGGGAGAGGCGCTGGCCATGCTGGAAGAAGTGCTCACCCGCCGCATCGTGGCAGTGCACAGCCGCGCCGCGCTCACCATGGGCGGCCCGCGCGAGGCTGCCGAAATCATCAATGCCGCCGCCAAGGTGGTGGAAAAGCGGGTCATGCCCGAGATCACCAAGATGGACAAACTCCTGGCCAAGGAGATCGAGAACGAGATGTTCAAGTTCGAGCATCTCTACGTGCTCGATGCACAATCGATGGGCGCCATGCTGCGCGAGGTGGACAGCGACACGCTCATCGCCGCGCTCAAGGGCATCGAGGAACCGCAGCGCGAAGTGTTCTTCCGCGCCATGTCGAGCCGCGCCGCCGATGGCGTGCGCGACGAGATCGCCGCGCGCGGCCGTCTCAAGCGCGCGCAAGTGATCGAGGCGCAAAAGGCGATGATCATGGCCGCCCGCCGCCTTTCGGCCGAAGGGGTGATCGTGTTCGGTTCGGGCGACGACGACTATGTCTGACGTGCTGCGCATTCCTTTGCCCGAGCAGGGCTTGCGTGCCTGGGGCGCTTTTCCCGTGCACTCGCAAGGCTTTACGCTGGACCCGCGCTTTGCCCGCGCCGCGCAGGCTGCGCCGCCGCCTGCGTTTTCCGCCATGCCCGAGCCCGAGCGCGAGGACCCGATCGAGGCAGCCCGTGCCCAGGGCTTTGCTGCCGGGCACGAGGCCGCGCTGGCCCAGGCGCAGGCAGAGGCCGCCGCGCAGGACGCCGCGCGCCACCGCCTGGAAACGGCGCTGCGGCGGATGGACAAGGAGCAGGCGACAGCGCTCGAACAGCGCCTGCGCCAGACCGTGCTGGCCCTGTGCGATGTCGTCCTGGCCGACGCCGCGATCGACCCGGCCGGGCTGGAGGCCCGCGTGCGCCGTGCCGCGCAGATGCTGGCCCGCGCCGAGGATGCGCGCGTGATCCGTCTGCATCCCGAAGACCTGGCCATGATTGGCCACCACTTGCCCGAAGACTGGCATTGCGAGCCCGATTCCACGCTGGAACGCGGCGCGGTGCGAGTCGACGGAACGGCAGGCGGGGTGGAAGACGGCCCGGCGCAATGGCGCCGCGCGCTCGACGAGGCGCTACGCCAATGTTGATGCCGCCGGCCGATGGCCCGGACACGAGGCTGCACCCGGCGCTTCCCCTGCTTGCCCGGTTTGGCGGCGCCCATGCCGATCTGGCGCCCCGCCGCTTTGGCTGCCTGAGCGCGTGCGATGGCGGCTTGCTGGAAGTATCGGGCCTGTCAGTGCCAATCGGCACGCAATGCCGCATTGCCCACGGGCGCGGTGACCTGGCCGCCGAAGTGATCGGCTTTCGCAATGGCCGCAGCCTGATGATGCTGCTGGGCGATCCGGTGCTGCTGCGCCCCGGCGCGCGCGTGCGGCCCGAAGGGCGGCCCGGCATGGTGCCGGTGGGTGAAGCCTTCCTGGGCCGCGCGGTGGATGGCGAGGGCCACCCCATCGATGGTGGCCCGCCGCTGGCCACGCATCACGAATGGCCGGCGGGCGGCGTGCGTGCCGGCGCGCTCGATCGCAGCCCGGTGCGCCTTTCCTTCGACACCGGCGTGCGCGCGCTCAATGCCCTGACCACCTTTGGCGTCGGCCAGCGCATCGGCATCATGGCAGGGTCTGGCGTGGGCAAATCGGTGCTGCTCGACATGGTGGCCCATGGTGCCCAGGCCGAAATTGTGATCGTGGGCCTGATCGGCGAACGCGCGCGCGAAGTGTCCGACTTTGTCGAGCGGCACATGGCCGGTTCGAAACGCGCGCACAGCACGGTGATCGCCGTGCCGGCAGACCATGCCCCCAACTTGCGCATTCGCGGGGCAATGATGGCCACTGCGCTGGCCGAATACTTCCGCGCGCAAGGGCGGCGCGTGCTGCTGATCATGGACAGCCTGACGCGCGTGGCCCACGCCGGGCGCGAGATCGCGCTGCTGCTGGGCGAGCCCGGCGCGGCGCGCGGCTATCCACCATCGGCACTGGCCACGATCACCAAGCTGGTGGAGCGCGCGGGCAATTCGGCGGCCAGCGGCGGCTCGATCACGGGGCTGTACACCGTGCTGGCCGATGGCGACAACCAGGACGATCCGGTGGTCGACACCGCGCGCTCCATCCTCGATGGCCACATCGTGCTTTCGCGCGATCTGGCGCAACGCGGGCACTATCCCGCGATCGACATTCCCGCCTCACTCAGCCGCGTGATGACCGACATCACCAGCCCCGCGCACCAGACGCTGGCCCGCCAGTTCCGCGCGCTCGTTGCCGCTTACGAAGCCAATCGCGACCTGGTGCTGATGGGCGCCTATCGCCAGGGTGCCGACGCGCAGCTCGACCAGGCCATTGCCATGCATGGCCAGCTTGCCGAGTTCCTGATGCAGCCAGCGCACGACATCGTGCCACTCGATGCCGCCATTGCCCAACTGACCCAGCTGCTGAGCGGTTGAAGGCACCATGTCGATCAAGGCCCAGCACCAGCGGCTGGCGCGGTTGCGCCGGTTGGAACGGCTGCGCGAGATTGGCCACCAGCAAGCCATGATCGCCGCTGGCCATGCCGAAGGCACGCTGGCTCAGTTGCACAACCTGGCCACCCGCACCGACGCGCTGGCACAGACCTATGCCGCGCGCACCGATGCCCGCGATGGCGCGAGCCTTGCCGATATCGGCGCGTTCCGGGCCGGACTGGAGCGCATTGTCCGAAGCACCGCAGGCGAGATCGATACCGCCCGCCGCATTGCCGATGCCCGCGCCGCCGATGTGTCGGCCGCCGAACGCCGCCGCGCCGCAGTGGCAGATCGGATCGCGGCCGAAGCGCGGCTTCTTGCGCGGGCGCAGGCCCAGGCCGCCACCCCGCTGGGCGCCTCGCGCAACCGCGATGAGCCCGCATCCGAAACCATCCCTACGCCGCTTTCGCGCGATTGGCACGGGTCTTGAATTAACCGTGTTCACGCCTCCCAGGAGCTTGCACCGCGATGGTTTCGATTGCTGCCCCCTTAGCTGCCAACACCATTGCCGCCGGCCCGGCCACCACATTGGCAGGCGCCTTGGCGCCTGGCGGCGCAGGGCTGACCCTGCCCGGTCAAACCGGCCGATTTGCCGCGTTTCTGGACCAGGCCGAACCTGCGCCGAACGGGATGCCAGGCCTGGCAGATGCGCCTGGCCTGCCCGACGCGCCAGCGATCGCGCCCACCGCGACCATGGCAAGCAGCCCTGCTCTGCCCGCCCCCGTCCTTTCCGCCACGGCAACCATGTTGCCGGTAACCGGCAAGATCCTGCCGGCAAGCGGCAATGCGGCGAGCGCCGCACCCGTGGCAATGCCCCAGGGACTTTCGGCTACCGCGCTCCAACAAGCCACGCCTGCTCCGGGTGAACCGCCGGCGGACAAGCCAGCCTTGTCGTCCCTCGTCCAGCCAGGATCAATGGCAGTGCGGGTGCGCAACCGCATCGATGGCAACCCGGCAGAGCCACCAGCGGCCAATTCCGTGCCGGAAAAGCTGGCAAACCTGGCCCCAGACGCGCGCCTGCAACCCTTCGTTGCCAGGTCTTTCGCCCCGCGCAGCGGCACCGCCGCGAAGGAAAATGCATCGGCCGATAGCCTGGCAACCGACTGCACACCCAGCGACGATACGCCCGCACCCGATGGCGCGCAGCCGCCCGCACCGCTTCCAGTGGTCGTGGCCGAGGTTGTTGTCGCGACGGTGGCCTTGCCCGTTTCCACCGACCAGACGAGCAAGGCGCCCGTTCAACAGCCCACGCGCGGCGCGGGCGCATTGCCTGCAGCGCGCACCGCGCCAGTCCGCGTCGCCGCGACGATGGTTGCCGTTCAGCCGGTCCCGCCGATGACGACGCCGGTGCTGCCGGCCGGCGCACTGCCCCTGGCGCAAGATGATGCAGTGCCGGCCTTGCCTGCCGCCATACCCCTTTCGCTCGGGCGCCAGCCAGATTCGCGCGGTGGCGAACCGGCGCCAGCGATCCCCGCCTTGGCCCCTGCGGCCGCGCCGGCCCTGGCGCCGATCCAGCAGGTGCTGGCCGCGCGGCAACCGCAGGCGAGCGGCACGGCCATCGACGCGCCGGCCCAGACCGCAGCACCGGCAACACCTGCAACACCCGCGCTCGCCGACCGCGCCGGCGAACCGCCTGCCCCGCTCCCCACCCAGCCGGCGCCCGCCACGGCGGCCACGCTGGCCGCCATGGTGCCCGGCATCGCGCAGGTCGCGGGCGATAGCGTCCCGGCCGCTACGGCAACCACAGCCGTACCCGGCACGCAGATGGCGGCCCTGGTCGATGCCGTGGCCCGCGCCCGCCAGGATGGTGCCGGTGCTGCGGTTTCGGCCACGCTGGCCCATGGCGCATTCGGGCGCGTGGACCTGGAAATCCGCCACAGGGACGATGGCCTCACCGTCACCATGGCCAGCGCCGATCCCGGCTTTGCGCCCGCCGTGCTGGCCGCCAGCCGAGCTGACGCCGGCAATCCTGCCAACCAGAACGGCGGGCAGCAGGCCAGTGCCAACAGCAACACCGGAACAGGCAACGCTGGACCAGGTGGGGGCAACTCCTCGCAGGCCCAGGGGCACGGCACCAACCAGGGCGGCGATGGCCGCCCCACGCCGCGCGCGCCAGCCACGGCGCAGGACGCTGCGTCTGCCCGACGCCAGGCGGCCGGGGGCGATGATCCCGACACGGCCCAGGGCGGTGTCTTCGCCTGAACGCCTCCCCGCATGAACCCCACCGCCATTTGAAGATCAAGGAACCGGCATGAGCGACAAGAAGGACAAGGACAAGGACGGGGCCAGGAAGAAGAAGGGCGGCCCCATCGTCCTGATCGGCGTGGTCGTGGCGACGCTTGCCCTGGGTGGCGGCGGCGTCTATGCCCTGTTTGCCATGCATATCCTGGGTGGCCCCCAGGTGATCGTGCACGAGGACAACAAGCCCAAGCTGATCCGCAAGGGCGAGGAAGACCCCTATGCCCCCGTCGCCAAGGAAGGCGGCGAAGGCGAAGGCGGCGGCAAGGAAGTGGATGGCGAAGGCGGCAGCGAATACCGCACCATCTACTATTCCTTTTCCGACGATTTCACCTCGAACCTCAAGGATAGCGACCGGTTGATCCAGGCCTCGATCGCGGCGTCCACGCGGCGTGATTATCGCGTGGTGCTGTGGATGAAGAAGCACGAGCTGGCGATCCGTTCGGCCTTGCTCACCGTGCTGGCCGATACGCCGGACACCGATGTGGAATCCACGCAAGGCAAGCAGCGCCTGCAACAGCGCATGACCGCCGCGATCAACAAGGTCTTGTCCGACACCGAAGGGTTCGGCGGCGTGGACGCCGTCTATTTCAAGCAGTTCATCGTGCAGTGACGACACCACGGGGCAATGGGGAAACAAGACGATGAAGCCTGAACGGGAATTCGTGGCAGAGCGAGTGGTGGCACGCCACTGCGCGCAACTGCTGCGCCCCGGGCCGAGCCAGTCGGACCTGGTAACGGCACTTGTCCGCACCGCCGACAAACTGGCGCGCGAACTGGCTGCCGCGTTGGCCGGGCTGCTGGGCGGCGAGGAACCGCTGGTGGAATGCAGCCGTCCCGAACGGACCGTCTATTCCGATTACGCGACGATGCAGGTGATGGGGCATCGCAACCTGGGCGCCTATACTTTGTTCGGCGCAGGCCAGAGCAACGATCGCATCCTGGGCATGGTGGCAGGCGAGGTGGTGCTGCGGCTGGTCGATCGCGCCTTTGGCGGCGCGGGCGTGGCGCCGCAGCAATTGCCACGCGAATTGCCGCTTTCGGCCCAATTGATGGTGCACCGCCTGGAAGCGATGCTGTCGGCCTGCCTTGCCGCCGCGCTGGGGGCCGAGACGGCCGATGCCATTCGCCCGCTGCGCCGCGAAGGGGATATCGACCACCTCGCGCCGTTCGGCAACGACGAGCAGATCGTGGCGCTGGTGTTCTCGATCACCGAGCCCGGCCGTGCCGCCTGGGCGATCGAGATGGCCTTTCCCTACGACACGCTGGCCACGCTGTTCGGCAATGGCCAGCGGCCGCCGGCCAGCGGCGACCATCCGCCGGCCGATCCGAACGACGCGCCGTTCGCCCAGGTTCCGCTGCCGGTCAGCGCCGTGCTGGTGGACATGCGCCTGCCGCTCGCCGCCATTTCCGCGCTGGAGGTTGGGCAAGTGCTGCCCGTTCCCGTGGCGCGCGCCGTGCCCTTGCGGGTGGGTGGGCAGACCGTTGCCCATGGCACCGTGGGCGCGGTCGATGACCGCCTGGCCGTTCAGCTTTCACAGGTTTTCTAAAAACGATTTCTTTTCTGGGGGTTCACACAATGTCGTTTCAACCGCGCGGCTTCGATTTCCTCAAGGATGTCGACGTGCGCCTTACCGTCGAGCTTGGGCGAACCGAAATGAAGCTCAAGGACGTGCTGGCGCTCAATGAAGAAAGCGTGGTCCTGCTCGACCGGCTGACCGACGAACTGCTCGACGTGATGGTCAACGGCAAGCTGATCGCGCGCGGAGAAGTCGTCGCGCAGGGCGATCGCTTCGGCCTGCGCATCGTCGAGCTGGCCGGCACCGAAAACGCCCCGCGCAAGGATGTGGCGTGATGCTGTGGTATATTCTCAAGCTCATGATCGTACTGCCGCTGATCGGCGGCCTGGCCTGGGGATCGCTGCGCCTGGCCAAGCGATTTGAGGGTAAGCTGGGCACGCCCGCCGGGCAGCGCACTGTCAGGATCGTGGAGACGCAGATGCTCTCGCCCACGCTGCGCTTGGCAGTGATCGCCTTTCACGACCGCGAGATCCTGGTCTCCACCTCCAAGAACGGGCTGGTGCGCCTGGCCGAAGCGCCGGCGCGCGTGCGGGAGGATGTGGCGTGAGCGGGGCGAGCGTGGTGCCAGGGTTCCACCACCCCCAAACCCCCTCCTCTGAAGAGGAGGGGGCTTATCCAGTGCCCCTTCCCCCCCTCCTCTTCAGAGGAGGGGGGGAAGGGGGGTGGTGCGAAGCCTTGCGCTTACGCTGCTCCTGTTTCCCAGTAGTCTGCTGGCTCAAGCCGCGCCCGCCACCCCCGGCCAGACCGCGATCCCCGGCGCGCTCGATCGGGCGTTTGGCCAGATCGCCGGCGCGCAATCGCAGGGTAGCCTGTCGCTGTCATTGCAGCTCCTGCTCATCATGGGGCTGCTCACGATCCTGCCGTCGCTGATCCTGATGATGACCAGTTTCACCCGCATCCTGGTCGTGCTCTCGATCCTGCGTACCGCATTGGGCCTGCAACAGTCGCCGCCCAACCAGATCCTGATCGGGCTGTCGCTGTTTCTCTCGCTCTTCGTGATGGCGCCCACGCTCGACCGGGTAAACGCCATCGCGATCCAGCCCTATTCGGCCGGGCAGATCAATGCCGAGCAGGCGATCGGCTCGGCCGGCATGGAATTCCATGCCTTCATGGTGCGGCAAACGCGCGAGCGCGATCTGCTGATGTTCACCGACATGGCCAAGGCGCCGCATTTCACCGCCAGCCGCGACATTCCGTTTTCCATCTTGCTGCCCGCCTTCGTCACCAGCGAGTTGAAAACCGCGTTCCAGATCGGGTTCATGCTGTTCCTGCCGTTCCTGGTGATCGATCTGGTGGTGTCGTCGGTGCTGATGAGCCTGGGGATGATGATGATGTCCCCCACGGTGGTGTCATTGCCTTTCAAGCTCTTGCTGTTCGTGCTGGTCGATGGCTGGGCCCTCTTGATGGGCAGCCTGGCTTCGAGCTTCGGTTAGGCGCGCAGATGGACGATACCGCATCCCTCCTCGCGCTCGCCGATCGCATGCTGTGGATCACCGCGCTGGTCGCGGCGCCCGTGCTCCTGGCCAGCCTTGCCGTCGGCCTCGTGGTCGGCATTATCCAGGCGGCCACCTCGGTCAACGAACAGACGCTGACATTCGTGCCCAAACTGGCGATCACCGCGCTGATCATGGTGCTGCTGGGCGGGGCGATGATGGGCCTGATCGGCGATTTCATGAAAGACGTCTTCGCCCAGATCGCGGCCACGGGGCAGTAACGATGATCCAGATGAATTTTGGCTTCGGCGCACTGGAGGCCGAATTCTGGCGCATGATCTTTTTGATGACGCGCTGCGGTGCCGCGCTGTTTGCCGTGCCGCTGTTCGGCAGCCAGCAAGTACCGGCGCAAGTGCGCGTGGTTCTGGCCGGCGGGCTTGCGGTGCTCTTGTGCAACTGGACCACCATTGCCGCCCCGCCCGCCCTGTTTTCGTTGCCCGGCCTGCTCGATACCGCCGGCGAAGTGGTCATCGGGCTGGCGCTGGGCTTTGTCCTGCACTTTGCCTTTGCCGCGCCGATGATCGCGGCCGAAATGATCGGGGCCAGCATGGGCATGAGCATCGCCACCGCGGCCGATCCGGTTTCGGGCGCGCATTCTCCGGCGCTGGGGCAGTATTTCTCTGTCCTGCTGACGGTCATTTTCCTGGGCCTTGGCGCGCATCTCCAATGGTTCGCCCTTCTGGTGGAAAGCTATCGCGCGTTTCCGCCGGGCGGGAGCTGGTTCACGCCCGATCGCATGGGCCTTATAGCCAGCTTCGGAACGCAGATGTTCGTGTCGGCCCTCGCCATCGCGCTGCCGGTGGTGCTGCTGCTCTTGCTGGTGCAGTTGACGTTCGGCGTGCTTGCGCGCTCGGCGCCCAGCCTCAACATCTTTGCCCTCGGCCTGCCGATGGGCGTGCTGGGCGGAATTGCCGCGCTGATCGCCTCGGCGCCCTTGCTCGATAGCGCGCTGACCGACCTTGTCACCCTGGGGCTGGGCCAGGCCCAAGCCCTGCTGGCGAAATAGACCATGGCCGAAACAGAGAGCAGTGGCGAAAAGACATTCGCCCCAACCGACAAGCGCAAACGCGATGCGGCCAGCAATGGCGATGTGCTGCGCTCACGCGAACTGGGCACGGCGGCGGGGATCTTTGCCGGCATTGCCTGGCTGTGGCTGGCCGGACCCTGGCTGCTGGGCCAGCTTGGCCAGATCACGCGCAGCAATTTTTCCTGGGACCGCGACGCGCTCGATCACTTCGATCCGGGCCAGCGCGTGGCCAGGGCCCTGATGGATGCCCTGCCGCCGGTGCTCTTGCTGGGGCTGGGCCTTGTCGTGGTGACGCTCGTTTCGCAACTGGCCTTTTCCTCCGGCCGGTGGAACATGGGCAATCTTGCGCCCAGGGGTTCCCGGCTCGATCCGGGCAAGGGCCTGGCCCGCATGTTCGGCATCCAGGGCCTGATCGAACTGGGCAAGGGCCTGGCCAAGGTCACGCTGCTGGCCACCATGGCCTATGTCTGGATGCGCGGGCGGGTTGCCGCGCTGGTGGGCCTGGGCGGCGGGCAGATCACGCAGGGCGCGCTGGCCGGCCAGCTCACCTATTCCTGGGATGCCATTCTTTCGCTGCTGGTGCTGCTCGCCTCAGGGCTGGTGCTGATCGCGCTGATCGATCTTCCCGTGCAACTCGTGCGCCGCTTCATGCGCCTGCGCATGAGCCTTCAGGACATCCGCGACGAAACCAGGGAAAGCGAAGGCTCGCCCGAAAAGAAATCGGCGATCCGCAACCGCCAGCGCCAGATTGCCATGGCCAGCGTCGGCAAGGCCATGCGCGAGGCGCAGTTCCTGATTACCAACCCGACGCACTTTGCCGTGGCGCTGGCCTATGATCCGCAAGTGGCGCCCGCGCCGATCGTGCTGGCCAAGGGGCGCGGCGACAAGGCCCTCGCGATGCGCGAACTGGCGGCTGAACTGGCGCTGCCGACGCTGGAATATCCCGCGCTGGCCCGCTCGGTCTATTACACCACGCGCGAACGCCAAGTGATCCGCGAGGAACTCTATGCGCCGATTGCGGCGATCCTGGCTTTCGTCCTTTCGCTCAAGCGCGGGGAAGCGCTGCCCGAACCATTGGTCAACGTGCCGGTCTCGCTGCGCTTCGATGCCGATGGCCGGCCCGAGGCGATCATGTCTTAATTCACTCAAGAAGCGGACGTTCTTGGCGGTATGACCACGACTTCATCGACCTCATCGACCTCATCGGCGTCCACGTCGACCACCTCGTCGTCCTCGGCCACCGCCAAGCTTCTGGCGTCGCTCGGCAGCAGTTCGATCGACAGCGCGGGCCTGGCCGAACAGCTTTCTGCTGCGCAATATGCTGCACGGATCGATGCCGTCACCAACAAGCAGAATCGCGTGGCGACGCAGATTTCCGATGCCTCCACGCTCAAGTCGATGATCAGCACGCTGGCCAGTTCGCTGGGCGATCGCGTGCGCACCGGCGATCTGGCTGTCAGCCCCACGATCACCAACAGCGCCGTGGCCACCGTTTCCAAGGGAACCGTCAGCGGCAGCGGCACGTCCACGCTGGAAGTCACGCAACTGGCCAAGGGGCAAACCCTGGTCACGCCCACCGTGGCGGCAGGCAGCAGCACGGTGGGTTCGGGCACGTTCACCTTGCGCTTTGGCACCATGGCGGACGGCAAGTTCACCGCCGATGCCAGCCGCACGCAAGTGGACATCACGCTGTCCGCCACCGACACGCTGGCCAACCTGGCGCAAAAGATCAACGGCGCGGGCGCGGGGGTTTCGGCCTATGTCGCCACCGGATCGGCCGGCGCGCAGCTGGTCATCAAGGGCGGCGATGGCGCGGCCAATGGCTTCCAGATCGAAGCCACGCCCGATGATCCCGGCAGCGCGCTGGCCGCCATGGCCTGGACGCCGGCCGGCGATGCCACGCGCCTCAAGTCCACAGCCACCGATGCGGCCTATGTGCTCGATGGGGTGGCGCGGACATCAACTTCCAACACCATCGCCGATGCTGCGCCCGGCCTCTCGCTCAAGCTGACCGGGACAAACGCAGGCGCGCCCACGACGATCGGTTTTTCCGATCCTTCCAGCGCGATCCAGACCGCGATGACCGACCTCGTCGACGCGCTCAACCAGGTTGCGACCACGTTGACCGCCGATACCGATCCCAACAACGGCTCGCTCAACAACAATCCCGGCGCACGAACGCTGCGCCAGACACTCAGCACGCTGTCGAGCAAGGTCGTCATGCCCAACGCCGGCAGCGATCAGCCGCGCACGCTGGGCGACCTTGGCCTCAAGATCAACCGCGATGGCTCGTTCAGCCTCGACACGGCCGTGCTGAGCAAGACCATCGCCCGCAGCCCGAGCGGCGTTTCGGCCATGTTCACCAACGGGCTTTACGGGGTCTATGCCACGATCGACGGCATTGCCCGCGCAGTTGGGTCGCCCAGCGATCCCGGCTCGCTCGGCGGCGTGATCGCGGCCTTGGGCACCAAGCAGAAGACCCTGACCACGCAACTGTCCGATCTGCAGACCAAGCAGGAAACCCTGCGCACGCAGCTGGTGTCCCGCTATGCCGCGCTGGGGACCAAGGTTGCGAATTCGCAATCGACGCTTTCATTCCTGACGAACCAGATTTCGGCCTGGAACAACAAGGGCAACTGACATGCGCCCTCCCCGCGATCCTGGCGAGGCCTATCGCCGCGTCGATTTCGAAGCGCGCGTCCACGGTGCCAGCCCGCGCCAACTGGTGGACTTGTGCCTCGAACAAGTGGCCGGATCGCTGGGACGGGCGATCTATGCCGCCCGAACCGGCGACAACGCAGCCAAGAGCGCAGCGCTCACCCGCGCGGTTTCTGCGCTCACCGCATTGCAGATGGGCGTGGACGGAGAAAGCGAAGCGGGGCCTGCGCTCATGCAGCTTTACCAGTCTGCCCGCCGCACCGTGCTCGACAGTGCCTTGCGCTTCGACGGCGAGAAGATGGAAACGATCCGAAGGGATTTCCTGGAAATTCGCCAGGCCATGCTGGGGCAGTAATCCGCCCGGCAACCTTGCGCTCAATCGACCCGGCATCGCCTTGCGGTGCCGGGTTTTGCCATGGCGCCATGCCTTGTTTTCCAAAAAGAAATACCCGGCGCTGCGGGGATGCAGCGCCGGGCAAGGAAGGCCGGGCATTGGTCCAGGGGCGATCAAGTGCCCGGCATCGGCCAGGAGGATGGCCGGAAAAAGAGGGAAGCCTCTTCAGCTTTGCCCCCTTTAGCTTTGCCCCGTTCAGCTTTGCCCCCGTTCAGCTTTGATTGCACAGGCCGATCACGGCTGGGCCCAGATCGTCGAGCGAGACCTGCCGGCCTGCTGCGCCCAGTTCGATCGCCGCCGCCGGTGCTTCGCTCACCAGCGCGCTCTTCGGATCCTGGACAATCGTGTCCATCCCGCTGTCATGCAGCAGTTTCAATCCCTTGGCGCCATCGTTGCCCATGCCGGTCAGCAGGGCGCCCACGGCAGGAATGCCGGCGCGCGCGATGGAACCATAGAGCAGGTTGGCCGATGGCCGCGAACCTTCGACCGGCTCGCGCTCCATCAGGCGAATCTTGGGCGGCTGGCCCGGTTCGATCACCACGTGGCGTTCAGGATCGGCGGCGATATGGATCGTGCCCTGCGCCAGCGCCGCACCATCGCGCGCAATCTTCACGCTGCAGCCCAGATCGGTATCGAGGCGCTTGATGAAGGTTTCGGCCAGCATCGGTTCGGCCTGGAGGCAGATCACCGTGGGCGGGCATTCGTCCGGCCAATCGGCCAGGATCGTGGTCAAGGCGTCGATCCCGCCCATCGAGGCGCTGAACGCCACGAACCGGCCGTTCCAGGTGAACTTGGCCGCTTCCGCAGCGGCTGCCGCATCGCGCTTGGCCTGCTGCCTGGAACGGTCGCGCACGTTGGAATTGGCGGCCGCCAGCACGATCTTGCCGAGCTTGCCCACCGTCTTGGCAAATTGTTCGGGCGTCGCTTTCAGCGGCTTGGGAAAGCATTCCACCGCACCCAGCTCGAACGCCCTGAGCGAGGTTTCCGTGCCGGCCTGCGTGAGGCTGGACAGCATGACCACGGGCAGCGGGTTGCTGCCCATGATCTCTTCCAGGAATTCGATCCCGCTCATCCCGGGCATTTCCACGTCCAGGGTGATCACGTTGGGCTTGAGGTCGGCAATCCTTTCGCGCGCGTCTGCCGCATTGGCGGCCGCGCCGACGACGACGACATTCTTGGACTGATCGAGGATGTCCGAAAACAGCGCGCGCATCGCCGCCGAATCGTCCACCACAAGAACGCGAGCTTCATGCATGGATCGTGAAACCTTCGTCTGGGCGCCAATTGCGCGGCGCCGTCTGCACCGCCCTTGTAGGCAGGCAGGCCGGTGCAATTTCCATCCGCGCCCCTAGGTATCTCACCCTAAGAGGGCGGAAAGCGCGCCTTTTCCCATTCCCGCTAGGTCTTGGTCAGACGCCACTACCCGTGCTGCCCACGAAACGGTGCCTTGCCCTTGGCCACGATGCCCTGGCTGGCCCGATTCGCCCAATGCAACAGCCGGCGGGGTGCCTGACCGAATCCTTGCGTTTCAAGGGGGAAACCGAAGCGATGCCCACGATCACTCTGCCACCGCGCTGCGACCGGGCGGCCGCCGAAGCGCTGCTGCCCGAACTGGTCGCCGCGCTGGGCGCAGGCCCGCTGCAGATCGACGGCACGGCCTGCACCCATGTGGGCCAGGCCATGTTCCAGGTGCTGGTCAGCGCGCGCCGCAGCGGTGACGGCGCCGTGATCGATCCTTCCCCTGCCCTGCGCGAGCTGGCCCGCAACATCGGGCTGGAAGCCGAACTCTTCGATGGAGCCAGCGCATGAACGCCGAAGAAATCCAGGCGATCTTCTTTGCCGAATGCGAAGAATCGCTGGCCGCTGCCGAACAGGGACTGGCCGCCTGCAAGGAAGGCACCCAGGATGCCGATACCGTTAACGCGGTGTTTCGCGGCGTCCATTCGATCAAGGGCGGCGCCGGCGCTTTCGGGTTCATCGCGCTGCAGGCCTATACCCACACGTTCGAAACCCTGCTGTCCGATGTGCGCGATGGCACGGTGCCGATCACCGATCCGCTGATCGACCTGCTGCTGCGCGCGCTCGATACCTTGAGCGACCATGTGATGGCGGCGCGCGGACAGGGTGAAACGCCCGACGACACCTCGCTCCAGGCCGAAATGACCGCAGCCATGGCCGCCAATGCCGGCGGCGCGCCGGCCGCAGCCCATGCGCCGGCACCCGAACCTGCTCCCGCTCCAGCTGCCGCCAGCAGCAGCAGCAGCAGCAGCGACGATGACATGGGCCTTGATTTCGACTCGATGCTCGACAGCATTTCGAGTGTCATGAGCGGCGGCGAAAGCGCGACCGACGATGCGGCTTCGGCCTGGATCATCAAGATTCGCACCCATGCCGGCGCCATGCGCAACGGCAGCGAACCGATGCTGATGCTGCGCGAAGTGCTGGAATTGGGCGGCACCTGTGTGGAATGCGATGTCGGCCCCGTGCCCCATCTCGATGCGCTCGATCCCGGCGTCGGCTATCTGGGCTGGACGTTCCGCATACCCTCAAGCGTCGACGAAGCCTCGGTGCGCGATATCTTCGACTTTGTGGGCGATGATTGCGAAGTGGCGATCGGCCCGGATGCAGCGATGCCCGCGCTGCGCCTGCCGCCGCCGCCGGCCGCCGCCACGCCGGCGCCTGCCGCCCCGGCGGCAACGCCCGCGCCTGCAGCCGCACCGGCCGCCACGCCCAGCGCCAAGCCGGCAGAAGCAGCGCCAGCCGCCGCCGCGCCCGCAACGCCTGCCCCTTGTGCTCCTGCCGCGCCAGCCGCAGGCAACCCCGCCCCGCCTGCTCCCGGCCAATCGATCCGTATCGAACTGTCCAAGCTGGACAAGCTGATCGACGCGGTGGGCGAGTTGGTCATCGCGCAGGCCATGATGGCACAGCGCCTGTCGAGCGAGGGTCTTGCCGCCAGCGAGGAAATCGCCGTGCTCGATGGCCTGACGCGCGACATCCAGGAAAGCGCCATGGCCATCCGCGCCCAGCCGATCGGCTCGGTCTTCAGCCGGGTGCCGCGCATCATGCGCGAGTTATCGGCCAGCACCGGCAAGCATGTACGCCTGGAAGTGTCGGGCGAAAGCACCGAACTGGACAAGACGGTGATCGAGCGCCTGGGCGAGCCGCTCACCCACTTGATCCGCAATGCGGTGGACCATGGCATTGAAAAGCCGGAAGAACGCATCGCTGCCGGCAAGAGCGCCGAAGGCACGCTGACTCTGTCGGCAGAGCACCGTTCGGGCCGCATCCTTATCCGCATCGGTGACGACGGGCGCGGCATCAACCGCGAGCGCGTGCTGGCCAAGGCGATCGAGAAGGGCCTGGTCGCCCCCGATGCGCAGCTGTCGAAGGAAGAGATCGATCTGCTGATCTTCGCGCCGGGCTTCTCCACCGCGCAGACCGTATCCAACATTTCCGGGCGCGGCGTGGGCATGGACGTGGTCCGCCAGAACGTGAAGGACCTGGGCGGCCGCATCACCATCGAATCCGAACAAGGCGTGGGCACCACGTTCACGCTCACGCTTCCGCTCACGCTGGCGATTTCCGATGGCATGGTGGTCAACGTGGGGGACCAGACGCTGGTCGTGCCGCTGGCCAACGTGGTCGAATCGCTGCGTCCTTCGGTGGAAGACGTCAAGGGCCTGGGATCGAACCGGGCTATGATGAACGTGCGCGGCCGGTTCATTCCCGTGGTGCCGCTGCACGTGGCCGTCGGCGCCCATGGCGCGGTGGAAATTCCCCAGGACGGCGTGCTGATCGTGGTGGAAACCGAAGGCACTGGCCGCGCCGCCTTGCTGGTGGATTCGATCGTCGATCAACGCCAGGTCGTGATCAAGAGCCTGGACACCCACTATCGCTCTGTCGAAGGCGTTGCCGGCGCGACGATCCTGGGTGATGGGCGCGTGGCGCTGATCGTCGATGTCGACGGGTTGGTCGCGCGCAGCCTGGTCGAACATGGCCAGATGGACCTGGCCAACCCGCACGGGCTGGCAGAAGCTGCATGAGCGTCCATTCCGCCTTCGACCAAGGCCTGCCGGGCGTGAGTCCGGGAGTGTACGACGCTGCCGATTTCAAGGCGGTGAGCGAGATCGCCCATCGCGAGGCCGGCATCGTGCTGCCACCGGGCAAAGCCATGCTGGTCTATTCCCGGCTGGCCCCGCTGGTCCGCGATTCCGGCTGCCAGACCTTTGGCGCCTATATCACGCGCATCCGCGAGGATACGGCCGAGCGGACCAAGGTGATTTGTGCGCTCACCACCAACCACACCTTCTTCTATCGCGAATCGCATCATTTCGAGCATTTCTCGCAAGTCGTCCGCCCCCAGTTGATCGAGCAGCTCGATCGCGGCGGAAAAGTGCGGATCTGGTCGGCCGGCTGCTCCAGCGGCGAGGAAATCTGGTCGCTGGTCATGACGTTCCTTGGCCCCGACCGCACCGAAGGGCTCAAGCTCGCGCGGCGCGACATCCGCATCCTGGCCAGCGACATCGCCACCCACGCGATCACCAAGGCCCAGGCGGCGCGCTATCGCCAGGAAGACCTGAAGCCCGTGCCCGAACCGTTGCGCCGTGCCTGGACAGTGCCCGATGGCGCCGATGCCACGATTGCGCCCGAAGCCCAGGCACTGCTGCGCTTTCGCCATCTGAACCTTCTCGGCGATTGGCCCATGGCCGGCTCATTTGACGTTATTTTTTGCCGCAACGTTATGATCTATTTCGATAATCCAACCAAAGAACGGCTGGTCGCACGCTTTGCAGCAAAGCTTGTGCGCGGCGGCCACCTTTACATCGGCCACAGCGAGCGGGTCACCGGCCCGGCTCTGGAAGAATTGGCGAACATGGGACCAACGATCTATTCGAGGAGGGCGGCATGACGATCCGTGTAGTGATTGTCGAGGACTCGCCCACAATGCGGGCCATCCTCATGAACCGGCTGTCCAAGGAGCCGGACATCGAAGTGGTGGCAGCCGCCGCCAATGCGGCCGAAGGGCGGCAGATGATCCGCGAGCTTGATCCCGACGTGGTGACGCTCGATGTGGAAATGCCGGGCATGAACGGGCTCGATTTCCTCGACAAGATCATGCAGCTGCGCCCCACGCCGGTGATCATCGTTTCGGGCGCCACGCAACAGGGCAACGAGACCACGGCGCGCGCGCTCGCGCTCGGCGCAGTGGATTGCTATGCCAAGAGCGAGATGGGCGGGGGCATGACGCTGGAAGACAGCGGGCGCCTGGCCAACATGATCCGCAGCGCATCGAAAGTGCGCTTTGCCCCGCGCGGCGCGCCCGCGCCCGCCGTTCCGGCCAGCCGCATCGCCACCCAGGCACGGCTGTCGATTGCCGATCGCCCCCGCCTGATCGCGGTGGGTTCCTCCACCGGCGGGGTGGAAGCCTTGCAGATCCTGCTTTCGGATTTCCCGGTCGATTGCCCGCCCACGCTGATCGTGCAGCACATCAACGAGCGCTTCGCGCCGGCCGTGGCGCGCACGCTCGACCAGAACTGCCCGCCGCATATCCAGATCGCCGAACCGGACATGCCGCTGCGCGAAGGCAACGTCTATCTTGCGCCGGGCGACGATCGCCACCTGGGCGTGGGCGGCACCACCAGCCTGCACGCCAAGCTGCGGCGCGGCGATCCGGTGTCGGGCCATATCCCTTCGGTCGACGTGCTGTTTGCCTCGGTGGCCGAAGTGGTCGGCGCGCAGGCCGTGGGCATCCTGCTGACCGGCATGGGATCGGACGGGGCCAAGGGCCTGCTCGCCATGGCGCAGAAGGGCGCGCGCACGATCGCCCAGGACGAGGCGACCTGCACCGTCTTTGGCATGCCGCGCGCAGCCATCTCGCTTGGTGCAGCCAATGTCGTGGCACCGCTCGGGCACATTGCCCGCCATGCCTTCAGCAAGGCGGCCTGACCATGTTCCACAAACCCATCCTACCCAACCCCAGCGGCCTGGAACGCGTGACGGTGATGCAGGGCCAGGCCCTGGCCAGTGCCGACGCCACGCTGGAATTTTCCACCGTGCTGGGCAGCTGCGTGGCAACCTGCCTGTTCGACCCGGATGCGCGGGTGGGCGGCATGAACCACTTCCTGCTGGCCGAACCGCCCGCCGGATACGGCACCGCCGTCGACGAACATTATGGGCTCTACCTCATGGAGCTACTGGTCAACGAAATGCTGGCCAAGGGTGCGCGCAAGAGCAAGCTCAAGGCGCATCTTTATGGCGGTGCCAACGTCAACCGGAACATGATGAAGATCGGCTCGGTGAATGCCGAGTTCGCCCGCAAGTTCCTGGCCAACGAAGGAATCGCGCTGATGCGCGAGGATCTTGGCGGCACCCAGGCACGGCGCGTCGATTTCCGCCCGGCTTCGGGCCAGGTCCGCCTCCGTACGGTGGAAGACCGGCTTGCGCCACCTGTGCAACCCACTGCGCGCCCGGCAAAATCGCTCGGCGATGTCGAACTGTTCTGAATGGAAAAGCGAGTCCAGGCATGACCACTACTACCCGGATCCTGACCGTAGACGACAGCCCGTCGATGCGGGCCCTGCTCAACCATGCGCTCACCGCGCAAGGCTTCGATGTGTCCCAGGCGGAAGACGGCATGGCCGCGCTCGACTGGCTGGCTCTCAACGAAGTCGATGTGGTGATCACTGACATCAACATGCCCAGGCTAGACGGGTTCGGCCTGATCGAGCGCCTTCGCGAGGGCAGCCGCCACCGCGATCGCCCGATCCTGGTCCTGACCACGGAAAGCTCGGAGGAAAAGAAAGCCCGCGCCCGCGCGGCCGGCGCCACCGGCTGGATCGTCAAGCCATTCGATCCAGCCAAGTTGGTCGCCGCGGTGCGCCGCGTGTCGCACTGATCGCCACCGCAACCGCCACCCAAGGGAGACTTCCAATGATCCGCGAGTTGATCACGTTCGAAGTGGAAGGCCAGGTCTTCGGGCTTGATATCATGGCCATCCGCGAAATCCGTGCCTGGACACCCACGACACGCCTGCCGCGCGTGCCGCACTATGTCGCTGGCGTGGTCAACTTGCGCGGAACGGTGCTGCCCGTGGTGGACCTGGCCGCGCGCCTGGGATGGCGCGCAACCGAGCCCACGCCCCGCCATGCGATCATCGTCACCCAGCTGGGCAGCCAGATCGGCGGCTGGATCGTCGATTCGGTCAGCGACATCGTGACCGTTCCCGATGAAGTGATGCAGCCGCCGCCGCCCGCCTCGGGCAGCGACACGGTGGTGCCCTTCCTCGATGGCCTTGCGGCAATCGAGGACAAGATGGTCATGGTCCTCAACCTGGCGGCGCTGGCCGACAGCGATTCCATGGCCGAAGCGGCCTGAGCCGACACCACCTGACGCAACGCTGCGGAGAGCCTTTGCGATGCCCATCGACACGACCGACCTTTGGCCCGAGCCCGAGCCGGGTGCGCCTGCGGGTGGCGCCGCAGCAGGCCAGCAGACCGCGCAATCGCTTGACGACGAGGGCTTCGTACCGTTCGATGCCGTGCCCCCGCCGCAGGCCGAAACGGGCGGGCCCCAGGATGACGTGCGCGAGGCAACGCACCACCAGATCGCCGTGGTGCTGGAGGAACTGGCGCTGGAAGTGGAAGACCTGGGCGGGCGCCTGTGCCTCGACATGGACATCGTCACGCGGCACATGGACGTGCTCCAGGCGATCGACCTGATCGCGCAGAAGCAGCGCTCGCTGGCGCGGCTGCTGGAAGCCGATTGCCCGGTCACGGCAATCGAGCAGATCGGGCTGGACGTGCTGCGCAACCGCATGCGCATGTTTCATTAGGTCGTGAACCCATAAATGCCGCGGCGCGCGGCGGCGTAAAAAAATGCCGCCTGCGCGCCAGGGTGCTGGACTTGGCCCGTGCCCCTCGTCCATGGAAGCTGCATGTGGCAGCTTTACCAGTTTCCCCTCTGTCCATTCAGCCGCAAGGTGCGGCTGCTCATGGCGGAAAAGGGCATCCCCTACGAACTGATCCGCGAGAATCCATGGGACTATCGCGAGGAATTCCAGAAACTGAACCCCGCCGTGCGCACCCCCGTGCTGCGCGACGAGGGTCGCGGTATCACCTTGATCGATAGCCGGGCGATCTGCGAATATCTGGAAGAGACCAACGACAAGAACCCGATGATCAACGGCACGGCCACCAATCGTGCCGAAATTCGCCGGCTGGTCGCCCTGTTCGACGAAAACTTCTTTGCCGACGTGACCATGCCCTTGCTCGAAGAGCGCATGAAGAAGCGGCTGGTCTATCGCCAGTCACCCGATTCCCGTGTCCTGCGCGAGGCGCTCCGCCTGGCGCACGATCACCTTTATTACATCGATCACCTGATCGACAATCGCCCCTGGCTGGCGGGCTCGACCATGAGCCTCGCCGATCTTGCCGCCGCCGCGCAGCTTTCGGTGGCCGATTATCTCGGCGGGATCGACTGGAACGGCCATGACCAGGCGCGCGACTGGTATGCCGTGTTCAAGAGCCGGCCGAGCTTTCGCCCGCTTTTATCCGAACGGATGGACGTGATCCAGCCGCCCGCGCATTATGCCGACGTGAACGCCTAAGGGGTTGGTGCGCGAAGGCTTCGACAAGCTCAGCACGAACGGATGCTCAATTCTAGAGCTCCGTTCGCCCTGAGCCTGTCAAAGGGCCTTGCGGCTCCCTCTACCCCAGGCTTTTCACGCCAAACCGGCCCGCCTTGCGATAGCGCAGCATCCAGCGATCGAGGAACAGCCCGAGCGGACGTGCGCGCAGGCCCAATTCAGCCAGGCCGGGCAGTGTGCCGCTTGCCACGCTGCCGGCCTTGAGCAAGGCCAGTTGATCGCGCGAGAGCGGCGTGCCCGGCAGGGCCGCAAACAGCCCGGCCATGGCATCGCCCACCGGCACCAGCACCGGATGGCGGCCCTGCGCCTTGGCAATGCGCTGGTTGATGTCCATCATCGTCAGGATTTCCGGGCCGGCGAGTTCAAACGTCTTTCCGGCCTGGGCATCGAAATCGGCCAGGATGGTCGCTACGGCACAGGCCGCATCATCCACGAACAGCGGCTGCAGCCGCGCGTCCGGGCCGAACACCGGCACGACCGGCATCTGGCTGACCACCTTGGCAAACATGTTCACGAATGCATCGTCCGGGCCGAACAGGATCGACGGGCGCACCACTACTGCGCCCGGGAAAGCGGCCTGCACCGCTGCCTCGCCTTCGGCCTTGGTGCGGGCATAGGCCACGTTCGATCCGGCATCGGCACCGATCGCCGAAACCTGGACGAAAGCCTGCGCGCCGGCGGCCTGCGCCAGCGCCGCCACGCGGCCCGCGCCCCGGCCTTGCAGCGCATCAAGGTCACCCTTGAACGCACCTACCAGGTTGACCACCGCATCGGCGCCATAGAACGCCGCAGCAAGCGCGCGCTCGTCCGTCACGTTCACGCGCAGCAGTTGCACCTGCCCCAGCACGCCCAGCGGCTTGATCGCAAACGCACGCTCCACATGGCGGCTGCACACCCGCAGCCGCGCGCCGCGTTCCAGCAATTCCTGGGCAAGGTGGCTGCCGAAAAAGCCGCTGCCACCCACCAGCACCACCAGCTTGCCTTCCAGATCGCGCTCGTTCGCCTTGCTCATAGCCTGCCTGTCCATTCCACGTTGCGCACAGGGGCAAGCGACATCGCCGCCAGCGCCCAATCTCGTTTCCGCCTTTGGCACACCCCCACCCCTCGCTTCAATGCTCCGGTGCAATGCCGGTGCCCGATCGACGCAAAATTGCCCGTCTGTGGAAAAAAGATCGCACGCAAATGCGCCGACGCGTGTTGACACCCCCATGCCTCGCCCCTATTGGCCCCTCCACCACCAGCGGAGAGAGCTTCCAGCCCTCACCCACAAAGTGCCCAGGTGGCGGAATTGGTAGACGCACCGTCTTCAGGTGGCGGCGCTCGTAAGGGCGTGGAGGTTCGAGTCCTCTCCTGGGCACCATTTGTTCTTCCGGCGACGTCCGGGAACGTCCAACAGCCGATTTTTGTGTTATATCCGTCAAGACGGATGCGCAGAGTGCTGAGCTGCATATTCCGTTACGCGATCACGCCAGCCGAAACCGATCCGGCGCGCGACATCGGCTTCGAGCCGCCGGTCGCCGTTCTGGATAAGGTAACGGCGTCCCGGACCGCGGCACCGATGCCGAACCCAACGAACCACCGGAACAGCAGATTGTAGTTGATCTGCCCCCATCAGCTGCCCCTCCGAGCGGATCGAAGAACGCCTGCAACAACATCGCCCGCAGCAACTGCTCGGGCGGGATGAAACAGCATGGCGCATCGGGCGCCCTTATTCACTGCGGAATCGCGCAGATGGTGGCAAAGGGCCTATCTGGGCGTCAGCTCCGCCAGAGCAGAAAGATTCGCTTTCATGTTACTGGTCCTGGGGAGCGACGGTAGAATATGGATGGCGGTAGGAACCGCATAAGCCACGAGCTTGGTCCGCAGGAAGGCCAGGAGTTCCTCTGCGGTGACGTTATCATGCCCGCTCGATAGTTCGACAGCTGCAACTGGGACCTGTCCCAGGCGCCGGTCCTCGATACCTCCCGCCATCGCGTCTTTCACGGCGGGATGCTCCAGAAGCGCATCCGCGATCGTTTCGGGAAGGACTTTGAAACCACCCCGAATAATGGCCTGATCTGCACGGCCTTTGAGGAAGATGAAATCGTCTTCGTCCATCACGGCCAGATCGGTCGTGCGGATCCACGTTTCCCCGAACGCGGGAACTTTCGCTTCGAGCAAGCCAGCCTCCCCTCTCCGCATCTCCTCGCCCGTCGCAGCATCGACGATGCGGATCGTCACGCCCAGATAAGGACGCCCCACGCTTCCACGCTTGCTTTTGCCAAATTCCTTCCGCAACGCGGGAGTCCAGGATGCCGCTGTTCCCGCAAATTCCGTGGCGCCGTAAGCCCATATCACAGGGATTCCGTAAATCTCCTCGAAGCTCTCTTGCGTTTCGGGGTCGAGCGGCGCCGAACCGCCCCATACGATCTGCACGCTACGGAAGCGCTCTTTGGCGATCTGCTTGTCCAATACCTCCCGCATGATCGCGGGCAACATAACGAGCCTAGACGGCTGAAACCGGTCTATCGCCTTCAGCCAAGGCTCGAGCGCGAAGCGCTCAAGTAGACAGACCGAGCCCGCCCGGAAAATGCTCGACAGGAACGGCGTTATCCCGCCGAAGCCACTGAGCGGGAAAAACGTGATCTCGGGTTCGGGGACTGGTTCGATCCCGATCGTCATGGTTTGCAGCATACGATCGAGCACCGTTCCCGGAAATCGAATCCGCTTGGGTTTGCCTGTCGTCCCGCTGGACAACAGCGCCAAGGTCAAAGGCTGGGGCGAGGTTTGCTGTGGCACCGAACGAACGGAGCCGAGCCCGGGAACCATCTCAAAGTCCAGCCCTGTCCGGCTCGTCAGCCGCAATCCCGCGCTGCCGACCCGCCGGGCCGCGTCAACGGCTTCAGGCGACCAGTCCTCATCTGAACCGATCACGAGAGGCAGTTTGAGCTGCTCGATATCGCGGGCCACCCCTTCGGCAGACTGAATCGTGTAAATAACCGAAATCGAACGGCCAGACGCAATCACACTCATAATCGCAGCGGCCTGCCCGGGTCGGTTTCGAGCGAGGACGCCGATCGTCTCCAACTGGTTCACCCCGATGTGGTCCAGCGCAGCTTCGAAACGTCTGGCAAACGTCCGTATATCGGCCCAACAGATGGTCTTATCGTCGAACATGATTGCCGCATCGGCGTCGGGGTGTTGTGCCATCTTTTCGGCCAAACGCGCCCTGAAATCCATCTTCGACATACCTTATACACCACTAGGACCTACAATAGGCGGGGCAATTCCGTTGTATATATCAAAAGTACATATCAAATTATGGGCGATGCCATACCGGCGGATTGACCGCTTTTGGGCTCATTTCAGGTATCTGGGAAGAGGAGGCGATTGTTATCGACGAAGAAGCGCTGATCATATCCGTCAGGAAGCTTGTCGAGGTGATTGCGAAACTTTCCGATCGGGTCGCGACTGCCTTCGAGGTGCGGGTAGTCGGTGCTGAACACCCAGACATCTTCGAGGCCGTAGCGATCGATGATCCGCGGCAGGTCCTCGTGCCAGAAGGGTGTCACGCGCACGTTGCGCTTGAGGAATTCGCTGGGCTTCATTTCGTAGGTCACGCCGACCTTCGCCATGAAGTCGGTCCAGCTATCCATGCGCTCGGCGGCCGCGCCGACCCATTCGGCGCTCAGTTCGATCACGCCGAAGCGCAGGCGCGGGAAGCGTTCGAAGACCTTGCCCATGACCATGGTCTGGAGGAACACCTCGGGCCCGACGTGCGCCACGAGCATGAAATAGGGGCTGATCGCCTCTTCGCCACCGCCCCGCTCGGCGGGCTTGCGCCGCAGCGTCTCGGACTCACCCCAGCCGAATTCGGGGAACATCTCGTCACCGGGATTGCGGCACGACAACAGCCCCGACGCACCCAGATGCAGCGTCGCCGGGACATTGGCCTCCTCCAGGCGCGCCCAGAACGGGTCCCAGATCGAATGCGCCGGGGAGACCCCGGCCGGCGGCCGGTGACACGGCAGCGTCACGGCCAGCGCGCCGTTCTTGAGGACACGATCGAGTTCGGCCACCGCCCAGTCCGGATCCGACATGTTGATTTGCGCCACCGCCCGTGCGCGCCGCCCCGCGTTCTTCGTCCAGTCGATCGCGAAGTCGTTGTACACCCGGCAGGCGCGCCGCGCCGCGTCCGAATCGATCCGCAATTCCGCCGAACCCGTATTGGGAAACGCCAGCTGGGCTTTCACACCCATCATATCAAGCGCCTCGCGCCGCTCTTGCGCATCATAGGCGCCGAGCGCGCTCAAGCCCTTGGTCGACCACAACTCCGCACGGTTGTTCGCACGGCTCGCTGCAAACTCCTCGGACTCGACCTGCCGCTTGTAGAAATCCTGCGCCAGCGCTCCACCCAGTTCGCGCGCAAACTCCGCCAAAGCGCCTGGCTCCATGTAAACATG
>Ga0070669_100000149_pt1 | contig 62788 bp, 62 predicted proteins | sample KBSS53metaG_FD_64680 | JGI IMG/M metagenome (GOLD analysis project Ga0070669, IMG submission 64680) | Switchgrass rhizosphere microbial communities from Kellogg Biological Station, Michigan, USA - KBS S5-3 metaG | ecosystem: Host-associated > Plants > Roots > Rhizosphere > Soil ...
TCGGTGATTTCCACCGCGCCATGCCGCTCGGCCATGCTGCGAAAGGCGGCGCCGCCTTCGATCGCCTGGAGCTGCTGCGGATCGCCGACCAGCACGACCTTGGCGCCCTGGCGCTCGGCTTCGCTGACCACGCGTTCCATCTGGCGCGTGCCGATCATCCCGGCTTCGTCGATCACCAGGATGGAGTTGGGCGTCAGCGTTTCGCGGCCCTGCGCCCACTGGTGCTCTAGACTTGCGATCGTGCGCGAGGCAATGCCCGAACCGTTTTCCAGGTTCTCGGCGGCAATACCGGACAGGGCAATGCCGCGCACGTCGTAGCAGGCTTTCTCCCAGGCTTCGCGGGCCACACCAAGCATCGCGCTCTTGCCGGTCCCGGCATAGCCGATGACGCTGGCAATACCGCTACCGCCGGTGACATGCTCGAGCGCATGGCGCTGCTCGACCGACAGCACCAGGCCACGCGCCTCAGCGCGGTCCAGCGCGGCTGCCAGATGGCGCGCCGGCACGCCATGATGGCGCTCCGTGTCGAGCCTGGCCGTGGCCTTCTCGAGCCGCTGTTCGGTCTCGAGCATGGCGCGCGAAGTGAAGCGTTCTTCGCCGCGTCCATCTGGCCCCAAGCGCACCAGATCGGGCGAACTCCGCACCGCCGCCAGCACGGCGTCGAACTGGTCCTTGCCCTCGCTGTGGCGGTGCACGAACGTGGCAAGGTCTCGCGAAGTGAAGGTGGCCTGTTGGTGGGTGATGGCATCGAGCGCAATGCCGGGATTTTCGAGGATCTTCTCGCCATTGCTTCTGGCGATGGCAAAATGCTCTTCCAGCCGCTCGCGCACCAGGCCTTCCTGCGCCATGCGCGCGGCGGCCGGGCCGATCTTGTTCTGCGGCTCGAGAGCGATGCCCTGGGCCTCCAGGCTCCGGTGATCAATCCGCGCGTCGATATCGAGCTGGGCCAGCCGGCCATTGACGTGTTCGGCCCATGCTTCGCGCCAATGGGTCAGCAGTTCCGTTCGGTTCCAATCGCGCACCTTGGCGCCGAAGCCATCTGATCCAACTTCGCGCATCCCCAGCATCACATGGGCGTGGGGCTTGGCGAGGCCGTCTGGTCCGATATCCCAGTGCACATTGAGATCGGCCACCATGCCGCGATCGACGAACTCCCTTTGCACAAAGTCCCGCGCCAGTTGGATGCCATCGGCCTGGGTCATCTCACGCGGAATGGCAAACTCGATCTCGCGCGCCAGTTGTGCGTCCTTGCGCACCTCCACCGCTTCGACGTCGTTCCACAGCTTCGCCCGGTCGCGCCACTCTTCCGGCGCGCCGTCGGGCAGCATGACTTCGCTGTGCACGACGCCGGTCTTGTTGGAGAAATCGTGGTGCCGATCGAGCCGCTCATCATAGAGCCGATCGGCCGAGCGATAGGCAGCGGCGGCCACGGCGCTTGAGCCGCCACCGCGCGAAACAACTTTGGCCGAGAAGTGGTAGATCGCCATGGCGATCGTCTAGTTACGCCTAAAAGCGCACGTCGGCACGACGTATAAGCGCGCCCTCAAAAGATTTCATCATTCTCGGGACGGCGGAATCCCATGAGGTTTCAGGGAGTTGGCATTGATCGTCAAGGCCGATAACTGGCAGGCCTCGCGGCGCAACAGACCGCCGTCACAGGACATCAGACATGCGCAAGCCCCGCAACTATGACGAGGACCTCAAGGCGCTCACCGCCAAGGCCAGGCAACTCAAGGCACGCAAGCAGAGCCAGCTCGGCGAACTGGTTGAAGCCACCGGCGCCGATAACCTCGCCATCGAGGAACTGGCCGGGGCGCTGCTGTCGATCGCCGCCATCACCGATGCGCAACGACGGGAGGCATGGCGCAAACGCGGCGCCGCGTTCTTTTTTGGCGCGCGGACCGAACAGGCAACTGGCCGAGGCGCTGGCGACAACGCGCATCCAGCAGCGCCGCACGACCAGTGCCCGCCATCGCCTGGCCCTGCAACAGGCGCGGCATGACACACGAGCCTGGCAGGTGAAGCGGCGCGAGCGGACACGGCTGTTGATCGAACTGGGTGGGCTGATTGCCAAGGCTGGAATCGTCGAACTGACCGATGATGATCGCGCCGTGATCCTCGGGCTGCTGGTCGAGGCGGCGGCAAAACTGCGCACCGACGAGACCGGCACCCAGCTCATCCTATGGCGGCGACGCGGCCAGCGGGCTTTTGCCGATACCCAGGACAAAGATTGAGCAACCGGCAACACCGCTTCCACCATCCATCGCCAGCGCATTGCCCGACGCCAGCCGCGTCGCCATAGGGACATGCATGGACGACAAGACCAAAACCCGCATTCTCGGCGTCATCGAACGCGCACCCCAGTGGCTTCGCAACGATCTGGCCGCCAAAGATGCATCGGCTCGCGCGCGTGCGGAAGAGTCGCTCGCGGCAATGCTGGTAGATGCCATTCGCGAAAGTCAGGCGGCGGCTGATTGAGCGGCAGCGCTGGGCAAGAAACCTTGGCGCATCGACACATCCTATAAGGCAACTGCATCTGGGCAGTGATAGACGTGCGGATACGAGCCTTGACGAAGTTTAGTCCGACATCAGGCAGGACTGCCGTTCGCCAAAATACCGCCCCAGATCGCACCCCTTGGCTGACTTATAACGAGGCGTTGAACCGATTCCGCTCAAAAGGTATTGGGAATGTATGGCGATATCGCTTGCTCGACACTGAATAAGCAGATTGCTCTCGCTGACCGCTCGGCAAGCCTCTTCCCGGTATCACCATTTCGGAGGAAAACAATTCACAGGCGCGCGCGATCTGCTAAAGCTTTTGCTGTACCGGCAGTCACAGGTTACGCGACACGTCTTGTGACTGCCGGTGCAACTGCGGACTTCATGCTTCACGCAGAAAGCGCAGCGAGGCGAGCTGCGCGTGTGAGATCCTTGGGGCGGCCGAATGTCTGCAAGATATTCCCCAACTCGGCGCGATCGGGAACGAACAAGGTCTTGCCATCCAACGCGATCCTCTGACGCGTTGCCGGAACGATGGCGCGCCAGCGGCCATCCTGGCAGTGTTGGAATCCGGCCATGAATTCGACCGGCAGTGGCGGCTCGCGCCACGTTGCAAAAATGGTCGAGCGGAATTCGGCATGATGGGAGCCCGGCTGCAGGGTAAGCCCCAACGTGGGCATTATCCGCCGTGCATCGCGAAGACTGAGAAGGACATCGACGTCCCCTACAGGCCCGGGATCGGCGCCATGCAACGCGACCGCCGCACTCGCGATAATCCACCAGGGATCCTGGGCGTTCTCCATGACCTCCGCCACCGCTTCGAGTGACGCGACAAGGGCCTGCTCCATCGTTCACCCCGCTCGTTTAGATGCGCCCGGAACAAGACCGCCGATTTCTGCAACCGGTCCGCTAGCCCGCCTGCCGCGCCGTCGCCTCCAGTTGGGCGATGCGTTCCGAGCAAATGGCATGGACCACGCGGCCTAGTTCCTCGACCTGTTCGCCCAGCCAGGCCAGTTCCTCTTCAGTAATCCGGTAGTGCTTGGAATAGCGCGCCTTGACGTAGGCTTCCTTGAGCTTCTCGAACATCGCCCGCTGCTTGCGATTCTCCCTAGGCCAGACATGGACGAGACGAACATCGAGTCGTTCAGCCTGCGTGCGTAGAAACGCGATGTTGTGATTGTGTGGGGTGTAAAATTCTACCACGAGTAGCACGCAATGCAGCAAGCGTTCGCATGCTTGGTGCAATTCGAATGCCGCTTTCTTGAAGCGTTTGCGCTCTAAATTTGAACGGAAGTCATCGTAGAATTCGATCGAGCTAGGAAACCACTCCTCAAAATACTCCTTCGCCATCATTAACGCCGCATGCGGCGTCTTGGGCTTGGGCTGGTGCAGTTCGGTGTCGTCGCTCTGGTAGAGCGCGATGCCATCGCGGGCCACGTCCATGAAGAAGTAGCGGCCATGGGCCAGCCCATCGTTCACCTCCTGCAGGGTGTGGACGATGAAATTGACCGGCGTCTTGATGGTGCCGGCAATGCCGTACTCGCGCATCAGCCGGTCATCGACCTTGGCCCAGTACTTGACCCGGTCGGTCAGCCGCTTGTCGTTGACGATGATGAGGAGATCATAGTCCGACTGGTAACCCTTGGCGGTGTGTGGCTCGTCGACCCAGCCGCCGCGCGCATAACTGCCGTAGAGGATGACCTTGAGAATGCGGCCCTTCTTCTTCCACTCGTGCGAGGCCAGGGCCAGCGCGTCCTCGAATTCCTCGAAGACGATCTGCACCACGCGCTCGAGCTCGCGCTGCTTGTTGGCGGGAAGATGATCGAGATCGCTACGCATGATAGCGGCACCCTGTCGCGATGGCCGCCCGATGGCAAGTCATCGGGCGGCCTGAATTTTTCACCACGGCCAGCAGCGTTGCCACCAGTGCCCATAGACCGCGCGGGTCAGCGTGGAGAGGGCCTTGGCCAGCTCGGCCTGCACCGCCTCGACACTGATGCCATGACGCTGGGCCAGTTCGGCATAGCTGGCGCCCTCGAAGCGCACCGCCGCGAAGATCGCCCGCTGCCGCTTGGTCATGCGGCGCAGGCCACGTTGCCCCCGACGCCAGAACGCGCGCGGCGACAAGGTTGGCAGGACGGGCGTGCCCCATTCGGGCGGAAGGGGCCGGCTCATGGCCGGTCCTCCCCACAGGCCAGGAGGAAGTCGGCCGCCTTGCTGGCCGCACTGGCAGCCCGGAAAATCGCCTTCTCGTCGGCGCATAGCACCTCGAGCCATGCGCCAATATAGTCGGCATGCCGCACCGTCGGCACAATGCCCAGCGCCGCACAGGCGAAGGCACTGGCCAATTCCGCCACCATTTCCTCTTTCGCGTAGGACGCAGAACCGAACTTGCCGGTCTGGTCCCGGTCCAGCCGGCTCGGGTGGCCTGTGGCATGGCCAAGCTCATGCAGGGCCGTGCGAAACCAGTTGATCGGCTCGAGGAAGGCAGCCTGGGGCGGCACCTGCACCACGTCATGGGTGGGGGAATAGAACGCCTCCCCGCCCCCGATGCGGAAGGTCACCCCGCTGTTCTGGATTACGCGATCGGCGCCGGCAATAGCCAGCTCGGGCGCAATCGGCATCACCGGGGCAACCATGTCCTCGGGCAGGTCCTCGCACTGGTCGAGGTTGAACACGGTAAAGCGCTTGAGAAAGGCCACGGTGCGCGCTTCGCGGTCTTCGTCCCTGGCCCTGGCGGCTTCCTCGCGCGGAGTGAAGCGATCGGCATAGCAGACCACCGTACCCTTCTCGCCGCGCCGGACATGGCCACCGGCTGCTTCGGCCTGGCGATAGGTCAGCCAGCGCTGCGAGGAAAAGCCCTGCTCGATGGCCGAGGTCCAGAGAATGAGAAGTAGGGTGGGCTGGCCCCGTCTCAGTGAGAACATGGCTCAGCCTCCCTCCGAACCGGACGTGCGGCTTTCACCGCATCCGGCTTTCCACTTCCTATAGCCCTCGGTGGGCGGGTGTAGGGCCGATAGCTGTGGACCTTTTCGTGGCAGTCCACACAGAGCACGATGCGCTTGCGCGAGCGCGCGGCACGCATGTAGCTCAGGTAGTCTTCGTCTCGACGGTGGTCGTTCAACCTCCGGACGTGATGGACCTCGCACGGTTGGTCATCCCGCCCGCAACGCTCGCAGATTCGGGCATTGAGGCGTTCGACCAGCTCCGTTTGACGGTATACGAACGGCGTGTGCGGGATGGCATCAACGACGCCATATCGCTTAACCGTTTGCACCAAGTCTTTCAGCTTCCAGAGTTTAATCGACCGGGTTTCGCCCTGCACCTTGTAGGCGACGTAATAATCCTGCCCCCTTCGCAGCCTTCGTGCGATACGCGTCGTCGTGCTCTTATGCTTGTTGGCAAGCGTGCGAAGGAAGCTTCCGAAGGCCAGATATTCGGCCTTTTTCAGCTTGCGCTTCACATCATGCGCCAAGGCATAATAGTTGGCGAAGCCACGCAGTTCGGCATTGTAGGCGGCAGCGATCTCTACATCGCTGGCGTAGAGCAGCGCGGGCCGGTGGGTTGGTTTGCAGGCGTCGAAGCGCCCCCACTTCTTATCTTGGACGAACCGCAGCACCCGCTCACGAGGCACGTGCAACTGCACCCGGTCCCGGCATCCCCTTCGCGTGACCCGGCGGGTGCCGAAGTTCGCGCGATAGAAGTTGGGATTGGTCCGTGTGCAGATGTCGTAACCGAGGAAGCGCGCCCCGTCCGAAGCATGCCGGATACCGCTCTTGGCTTCAGACACCTCCAGTTTCAGGTGCTCGGACAGGAAGACCCTGACCTCCTCCATGATCTGGCGGGCCTCGGCCTTGCTGCCAGTCACGCCGATGAGGAAGTCATCAGCGTAGCGGCAGTAGCGGAGCCTGCGATAGTTCGGATCGAGGGCGTCGGTGGCCGGGATTGTCCGGCTTTCCGCGCTTTCACGACTGATCCTTTCCAACAGGGATTGGATCACGACCGAATCGGGATTCTCGCTTGCGCGAAGCTTCTCGACCCGGCGACGGAGTTTGCCGATACGCCCCTTCATCCGGCGATAATCCGGATGCGTGGCACGTTTTACGCCTTTGTCGAAGGCCGCGATCTTGCCCTGCATCCACTCGTCGAGTTCGTGCAGGTAGATGTTGGCCAGCAACGGCGAGACGACACCGCCTTGCGGGGTGCCACTCATGGTCCGATGGAAGCGCCAGTCCTCCATATAACCCGCCTTGAGCATCCCTCGGATCAACGCGATGAAGCGACGATCCTCAATCCGCTTTTCGAGCAGGCGCAGAAGGATGGCATGATCGATGTTGTCGAAGAAGCTGACAACATCGACGTCCACCAGCCATTTGACGCCCGTCCAGACCGCGCCGATGGTCTTCAGCGCGGTATGACAGGAGCGGCCTTCCCGAAACCCGTGGCTCGCATCATGGAAGATGGGCTCGTAGATCTGGTTGAGCACGATCCTGACCACTTCCTGGACGAGACGGTCCTCCGTGGTCGGTATGCCGAGCGGTCGCATGCGACCGTCGGACTTGGGTATCAAGACACGACGTACAGCAGCGGGCTTATACGATCCGTCCGATAGTCGAGCGATGATGGAGCGGACCTTTTCGGGCGAGTAGCCGTCGAACGTCTTTCTATCGATGCCCGGTGTCATCGCCCCCTTGTTGGCGGCGACCTTCAGATAGGCCTGATCCCAGAGGGACGGGCTTTTCATCAGGCGGAACAGGCCGTTGGCCCGCCGGCCCGACCGCACTACGGTCGGGAGTGATCCGATTGCCTTTTCGACGGTTTCCGGCAGCATTAGCACGCCCCCGTCAAAGTCGTTCGGATCGTGGAAGCTGCCGCCCTTCCCCCGATCGGTGGACGTTTCACGCAGGTCGTCCCACGCTTATCGCGTCGATCGTCCGCCGGTCGCCCGGCGACTGTCCCGGCCGTTACGCCGGGCATTTGAGTACTATGGCGGCTCCGTCGCCATGCAGGTCCGGCAGAGCCGTCCTGTTTAGGCGATCCCGCATTTACGCGAGAGGGAGGTTGCGACGTGTTTAGGCGCCCCGTTCGTTCACTTGCCCCTCCATACAGAGGATGCGTCGGACGAGCTGGTAGACCGGGCCTCTCAACATCGGAGGTCCGGCTCGCGGAAAGTATAAACCACGCACTTTCCGACCGTCCGAAGCACCGCGTCAGCCATTGTGCGGCACCACTGCGGGTGTAAGTCGCTGCAAACTGGGGTTCAGGCAGTATAGCTTTCGCCATGCACGTCTTACCCTGACCCGCCGCGCCATAAATGGCTTCGACGCTTTGGGCCTTTTCCGAACATGCTGTTGTCCCCCGCCTCTTTCGAGGTCGCAGCCATCTCTGGCCGAGGTTAGTCCGGTGGGTACAGGTCATTACCAGCGAACCTGACTGTTCATTCAGTTCCTCCTTCTTCTCGCGCCGATACGGCGCACTATTGATCCCCGAATAGATCCGGCCCGAACCGGCATTGTGGGGCAGCGTGCAGGGACAGCGGCTGGCATCCCAAGGCTGTACCCAGGGCAGGCGCCCGGCTTCGAGTTCGGCAATGATGCGGGAGGTCACCTCGGCATAGAGGGACTGTCGTTCGCTCGTGTTCACGGTGTTCATGATCTTCAAGCTCCTTAAACCGCCATGCCCGGCGCCGGGGTGGCGGGGGGCGGCAGGAGCGGACCGACAGCCCCGCATCAGGCGGCGGGGTGCATCCGAAGGAGCGCAACAGCGTGGAGCACCCGGACCCGCGCAGCGGGCCGGGTTGCACCCCGTCGCGGCGGGGCTACAGGGCCGTGACGCCCCCCGTCACCTCGGAGCCGAGGCAGACACCGCCGCGCATCAAGAGCGCGGCGACAATCGGAGGGGAGCCACAGGCGGACCGACAGGACCGGCCAGCAAAGGCCGGGCCAAGTGTCAGCGATCGTGCCAGCACTGCCGACGAGACGGCACAGCCGGCTCGGCTGGAGCGCAGCGGAAGGAGAGCGCGGTCAGGCCGAGACGGCCTGAGACGATGAGTTCAAGCGATACTGCCCGTCCGACACCCACGCCCGTTGCTAGGCCTGGACGAAACGCAGCTATCCCCGGTTCATGACCCCGTCTGCGCAGGGAACCGGACAATCTCGGCGCCATTGCGCAGGGTGTCGAGGTAATCCGACCACCACTGCGCCATTTCCACGCGTTCCTTCCAGTGCGTCCCGCGATGATAGGCGGCGCGGACCTTGTCGGAATCGCCATGGGCCAGCGCGCGTTCGATAGCATCTACCGACCACTTGCCGGATTCGTTGAGGAGCGTACTGGCGGTCGCGCGAAAGCCATGCGCCGTCATCTCGTCGCCAGTGAAGCCAAGACGACGCAATCCAGCATTGACCGTGTTCTCGCTCATCGGCCGTTCCGGTGAGCGAATGGACGGAAAGACATAGCCCGAAGGCCCGGTGATCGAATATACCAGCCGCAGGATCTGCACCGACTGCTTGGACAGCGGAACGTGGTGAGGCCGCCGCATTTTCATCTTCTCGATCGGTATTGTCCACACCGCAGCCTCGAGATCGACCTCCGACCATTCAGCATGCCGCAGTTCGCCGGGTCGCACGAAGACATGCGGCGAGAGCTGCATGGCCAGCTTGGTCAGTTCCTGACCCTCATACCCCTCGATTGCGCGGAGCAGTTCGCCGGTACGCTTCGGATCGATGATCGCGCCGTAATGCTTGGGCTGGGGTGCGGTCAGCGCGCCGCGAAGATCGCGAGTCGGATCGTCCTTTAGCCGCGCCGTCGCCACCGCGTAGCGGAAGACACGCCCGGTGAGTTGCAAGACCCGGCGGGCAGTCTCATAGTTGCCCTTAGCCTCGATGCGGCGCAGCGCTTCGAGGATTTCCGGGGTGGTGATGTCGGCTACCGGCAGACGCGTGATGCCAAGCCCCAGGCGCGAGATGTAATAGCCGCTCTTCTCGACGGTCGATTTCGACATGCCTTCGCGCTCGCGCTTGGCGATGAACTCCTTGGCCACTTCGCCGAACGTGTTGCAGGCTGCCGCCTTGGCGCGATACTTGGCGAGTTGCTTTTCACGCGCTGGGTCGAGGCCCGCCGATAGCTGGGCCCGGGCCTGATCGCGACGCTTGCGCGCTTCGCTGAGCGAAATCGCTGGGTAGGACCCGATCGCCAGCTTCTTCTCGCGATCCTCGAAGCGATATTTCTGTCGCCAGAGTTTGCCGCCCGATGGCTCCACCTGGAGGTAGAGACCGCCCCCATCACTCAGCTTGTAAGATTTGGGGCGGGGCTTGGCGTTCCTGATCGCAACATCGGTGAGCGGCATGGCGTGGGGGCCTTTTTTCAGGGGGCCTTCGCGCTGCCCCCAGAAAGGCCCACAAATGGGTGAGCCGTGGTGACATCAGCGGAGACGCAGTGGACCTGACAAGACCGATTTTAGCCCGGATTTGCTGGATTTTCAAGGATGTCGGGGGACGCTCTGGAGCGTGGTCCTGGTGGGCGGTGACGGGCTCGAACCGCCGACCCTCTCGGTGTAAACGAGATGCTCTACCAACTGAGCTAACCGCCCTTGCAGGGAAGCGCGCCTTTGCGGGATTTGGGCGGTAAGGTCAATGGGGTTTACTTGGGCTCCACTATCCGAAAACCAAGCCGGGCCGTGCCGTGGGCCGGCACGGTCACACGCCAGAGCGGCTGACCGTTCTTGCGCGTAAGCGGCTGCGTGGGACGGAGCAGGTGCTGGCCATCTTCCAGCGGAATGGCCACTTCCACCTGTACCGGCTGATCGCGGCTGTTCGTGAGCGTCGCGGCGTGATCGCGCCACGAGCCGCTATCGTCTCCCGCTGTTTCGGTTTCGGTCACATGAAGCGCCGTCGCCTCGCCCAGTTCGATCTCGATCTCCTCGCCCTCGGCCTTGTCGTCGATACGGCCCTCGCCCACCGGAAGGCTGGTGGAGCCATGCGGTTCGAGCACCACGACGTGGCCGCCCGGCAGCGCGAGGCCCAGTCCATCGGCCTTGCGGTTTTGCAGGCGCAAGACCTGCCGCAGTGGCCTGCCGTCTTCATCCTCGTTCAATTCCAGCCTGGTTCGGTAGAATGGCTGGACTTTCACCCCGCGCCGCTCTGCCAAGGCAACCTGCTTTTGCGCGCGCGGAGCGATCGTGGTGGGCATGGGCAAGCGATAGAGCTTGAGATCGCCCAGCGCTTCCTGCCGCGCCATCACCGGCGCACGGCGTTGCGCGGTGACGATGATGTCGTCCATCGCTGCCATGGGCGCCGGCGCCATTTCCAGCATGATTGGCGGTGGTGGTGGTGGCGGGGGCGCTGGTGAAATGCGCGCGGTTTCACAGTGAAACGATAGCGTCTCCCCTGCCTCGTACCTGCCGTTCTCGTCGCGCTCCTGCTTGTCCGGCTTGCCGGCCACCACGGCGGCTGCAGAACCGGCAAATGCAGTATCGTCGCTGCTGGCAAGCGTAACCCAGGCCGCCAGATCGAGATGGCGACCATCGCGGCGCATCGTCAGCACATAGTCCGCCCGCCAGTCGAAACCCCAGGCAAGATAGCTCAGCGTCAGGCGCGCGTGCGCGGCAACAGGGGCAGCGGTCTGCACCGACAGGGTCGGCTTGGCCACAAGGCCCGCCGGCATTTCGCCATAGCTGATATATTCATCGGGCCAGGCGCATCGGGCAGACCGAAAACCCTCGCGCGTCTGGATCACGGCGGCGCCATCGGGGCCGGAACGGATTACGCCCGCTTCCTCGATCACAGCCTTGGTTGCAGGATCGACGCGGCGCAAGAGCACTGGCCGGCCAAAGCTGCGCGCATAGAGATTGCGCGCGCCGATCAGGTCTGCGTCCAGGTTCTGCTCGGCCACGCCGCCCGGCAATCCGCGCACCAGGGCGGTTTCGGCCAGCATCCCGGCAGCGACGCCTTCGAATCGAACGGTGGCCGGGCCGGCAGGCAAATCGACATCGCGCGTTTCGGTGACGAGGGCATAGCCGCGCAGCCAGTCGCCATCGAAGGCCGCGTCTGGCTGCCGGCCTGGCTCGCGATAGATCGTCACCGCAACGCTTGCCGGCGCGGGCGATGTCACTGCCTGCTGCGCCTGGGCCTGCTGCGCCTGGGCCTGCTGCACCTGGGCCAGCGTGGGCCCCAACGCCAGGGCCGCAATCAGCGCGCGCATGGCAGGGCGGCTCAATAGCGGGTGTCGATCGTGGCGGTCAGCGTCACCGCGCCACGCGGCGGGACCTTGACCCGCCAGACCCGGCTATCGAGCGAAAGCTGGCGGCCCGGCTGGCTTTCGGCCGACACGCGCGTGTCGTGCCAGCCGTTGTCCAGTCCATCCTGCACCACGTCCACTTCCACCGGCACGGCGCGTGCGTTGGTCACTTTCCAGGCCATCTGCGTGCGCCAATACGTCGGATGTTCGTCGATCGTAGTGGTCACGGGCGCTTCATTGTTGCGCGTGATGCGCCATTGCCCGGTGCGCTCCCATTCCGTGCCGGTAATGCGCTCGCGCTTTTCCACCGTGGGCTGCACTTTCACGTCGAACGCCGTGCCCGTCTTCAGCGCAAGGTCCGATCCCATCGGCGTGTGCGGCAGCGGGCTTTCCCCCACGAACTGCGGATTGCCGCGCGCATCGCGCATGTAGACGCGCATCGTGCCGGCCGGCAGCGCATCGCCCAGCCCGCCGTCCTTGGCCGAGGTGAAGGCCAGCACGGTATCGACGCTTTCGCCTTCCTCGGTGCTGTGCTGCCAGTCGTTGCGGTATTGATAGACCTTGCGCGCCGGCACCCCGCTCGCATTGAGGAAGCTCACCTGCTTGGTCTGCGCATTGGCCACCGTGGTGCGCCCGGCCAGCGGATAGACGTGGAAATCGCCCAGAGTTTCGCGCCGGTCGTCTCCACCCGTGCCCATGCGATTGCCGATCGGGCGCGGACGGGCAAAGCGGCCATTGCCGTCATCACTATCATTGCCCGGCTGGCCCGCCACCAGCATCACGCGCGCATCGGGAAAACCGGTGCCGGTCGTGTTGTTGAGCGTCACCCAGCCCTGCACATCCAGCTTGCCCGCCCCTTCATCGAACAGCGCGACGTAATCGGCCTTCCAGCCAAACCCGCGCGAAAGATAGCGCAGGCCCACCGCCCGCGCCCCGCCGCTGGCGGAATCGAGCGTGACCGACAGCGTCGGCCGGGCGCGCAGGCCGGCCGGAAGCCCGGAATAGACCACCCGCCCCGGCATCTCGTTCAAGATCTCGATCCGGTTGCCCACTTGCACCACGGCGCCCTGGTTGTTGGCCAGGACATGCGCGGTCGTTGCCACTTCCTTGCCATCCGCACCCAGGCGCACCACGCTCACGTCCTGCCCGACAGACTTGTCGAGCAAAGCTCCTGGCGTCAGCAGGTCGTAATCGAAGTTCTGTTCCACCACGGCAGCGCCGGGCGCGGAAATCGTTACCGTCTCGGGCCGAATCTGGGCCGAGACATCGGGAAATTCCTGGCGGCTTACCCCCTTGGGCAGGTCGATCCGGCGTACATCCTCCACGAGGGCCATGTCGTTGTAGATGGTCAGCGCCACATCGCCCTGCGCGCTTTTGGCCCCCATCCCGTCGGGCACGGCAGCATGGGCCAGAGAAACCGCACACAGGGCCGTGCTCATTCCCAGAACTGTCCAACCCGGCCGCATCGCATTCTCCCTCAATCAACCGGCACGATACCCGTTTGCTTTGCAGATGCCATCACCCTTCGCCCCCGCCTTGGTGGAAATCTGCCGCAGCGCTTGAGCCGCCGACTGCGCTGGCCTAAAACACCCGCATGGCCGATGCAGCGCATATCAAGATCAAGCTACAGCTCTATTGCGGCGATGCCATCGCGATGGGGCCGGGCAAGGCCGATCTGCTCGATGCCATCGCCCGCGAAGGCTCGATCTCGGCCGCCGGCCGCGCCATGGGCATGAGCTATCGCCGCGCCTGGCAATTGGTCGACGTGATGAACCGCTGCTGGCATGGGCCGCTGGTGGAAACCTTCCCCGGCAGCGCGCACGGCGGCGGGGCGAAGATCAGCGCGCTGGGGCAGACGGTGCTGGCGCACTATCGCGCATTGCAGGCGCGGCTGGCCGGCGATGCGACCTGCGCCGATGCGCAAGCCTTGGCCGGCATGCTGCGGGCACAGCCGCTGGAGCGGCAGGACGAACGCGCGGGGTAGCCTACGACGGCCGTTGGCCGCCACCTCCCCCGCCGGGCGGGGGAGGATCGTTGCCGCATCAACCCTCGCGGCGGCGGGGTGGGCCCTTGCGATGGGGGCGGGGGCCATCGGGGCGCGGGCCATCGCCGCGCGGGGCGAAGCCTTCGCGCGGGCGGTTGGGACCGTTGCCCTGGCGGCGGTTGGTGCGGGCCATTTCGCGCGGCGGCTCGCTCGGTTCGATGCGGATGCCGCTTTCATCCTCGGCGCCTTCGCGGGCGGTGCGTTGCAGCGCGGCGCGGAAGCGGTCTTCCATCGCCTTGGGCACCTGGAAGAAGGTTTCGCTCGGGCCGATGCGGATCGCGCCGATTTCGTTGCGGGTAATGTGGCCACGGCGGCACAGCAACGGCAGCAGCCAGCGCGGATCGGCATTCTGGCGACGGCCGATATCCATGCGGAACCACGACACATCGTCAAACCCGGTGCGGCGCGTGGCCTTGCGGCCTTCTTCGGTCGAAAGGTCGATCAGGTCTTCGGGCTGCGGCATGGCCGAGCGATAGCTGCGCACCAGTGCCAGCGCGATGTCCCGCACTTCCATGCGCTCCATCAGCGTATCGGCCAGGGCCACGTCGTCTTCCAGCACGTCGTCGGCATCGACCGGGGCCAGCAGCTTTTCCAGCAGGCGTTCGCGATCGCGCTCGCGGATCTGCGCGGCGCCCGGCGCGGGCATCCATTCGGCCTCGATCCGCGCGCGGCGCAGCATTTCTTCCAGACGGCGGCGGCGCGGATAGGGCACCACGAGCACGGCCGTGCCCTTGCGTCCGGCGCGGCCGGTACGGCCCGACCGGTGCTGCAGGGTTTCGGCATCGCGCGGCACTTCCACATGGACCACCAGGCTGAGCGAGGGAATGTCGATCCCGCGCGCCGCCACGTCGGTTGCCACGCAGATGCGGGCGCGCCCGTCGCGCAGCGCCTGGATCGCCTGGTTGCGCTCGTTCTGGCTGTGCTCGCCCGACAGCGCCACGGCGGCAAAGCCGCGTTCGACCAGCGTGGCGTGAAGCCGGCGCACGTTGTCTCGCGTGGCGCAGAACAGCATCGCCGTTTCCGCCTCGTGGAAACGCAGCAGGTTGATCACCGCGTTCTCGATGTCGTTGGGCGAGACGGCGACAGCCTGATAGCTGATGTCGCCGTGGCCCTGGCGCTCGTCGATAGTGGAGATGCGCAGCGCATCGCGCTGGTACTGCTTGGCCAGCGCCGCGATCGGGCGCGGCATCGTTGCCGAAAACAGCAGCGTGCGGCGCTGCGCCGGGGTGGCGTCGAGCAACTCTTCCAGGTCTTCGCGAAAGCCCATGTCGAGCATTTCGTCCGCCTCGTCGAGCACGACGAAACGCAGCGCCGACAGGTCGAGCGCGCCGCGCTCCAGATGGTCGCGCAGGCGGCCGGGCGTGCCGACGACGATATGCGTGCCATGGTTGAGCTGGCGGCGTTCCTTGGACGGGTCCATGCCGCCAACACAGGTGGCAATGCGCAGGCCGGCCTTTTCATAAAGCCAGGCCAGTTCGCGGCTCACCTGCAAGGCCAGTTCGCGGGTGGGGGCAATCGCCAAGGCGAGCGGAGCACCGGCAGGAGGCGCGCCGTCGCCCAGGAGGTCGGCGGCCATGGCCACGCCGAAGGCGACGGTCTTGCCCGAGCCGGTCTGGGCAGAAACGAGCAGGTCGCGGCCAGCCGCTTCCGCTTCGAGCACGGCAGCCTGGACCGGAGTCGGTTCGGCATAGCCGCGGGCGGCAAGGGATTCGGCAACGGCAGCAGGGAGAGATGAAAAGGGCATGAAACTCAACGGGTCTGGCCGGGCCGCAACGTGGGCAGGGAACGGCGGGGGATATTACGTGAAGGGTCTAAAGGCCAGACGACAGCGCCACGGCCTCACCACGCGAAGCCCGATATACCATCTCTCGGCCCGTGCCCCCTAGCCGCAAGTTCCTTTCGCCGCCATGACCAAATGCAAAAAATTGCCTCGCCCGCCACCATTCGCGCGAAAAAATGGCTATTTTGCCACGGCGGTGAGCGGTGGCAGCGGGTGCCAGCCCCACGGATTGGGAGAAAATCCCGTCACGCCGCTGCGCACCAGCGACCAGCGCAGCGGCCGCGCGATGGGGATAAAGCCGTTGGCATCGGTCACCGCGCGCTCGGCCTGGGCCAACAGCGCCTTGCGCGCGCCAGGGTCACGCTCGGCCCGCGCCTGTGCGGCCAGGGCATCCCCGGCCGCACTGCAGGCAGCCGGGCTGACCGGGCAGGCCAACTGGTTGAGAAACCAGGCAGCGCGGGTATAGCGGGCCACGCTGTCAACCAGGCGCAGATCGGCGCGCGCATTTTCGTCCACCCGCTCGATCTGCACGCCAATCGTCGCAAAGTCGGCCGCCAAATGCGCCAGGGCAAGGTGCGAGCCCGGCCCATCTGGCGCAGCAACGCGCAGTTGCGGCGCACCTTGCCCGCTCGCCGTCCAGGCCAGCACCCGCTGCCGCGCCAAGGCGCGCCGCTGGTCCAGCGTGGTCCCGGCCCAGCGCTCGCCCACGCTGCCATCGTTATCGGGCACTTCGGGTGAGACAATCCGCGTTGTGCCGGCCCAGCCCCCCACGGCAAAGGCGCCGACCAGGCCATCGCGGTCGATCGCCAGGGCCAGCGCCTCGCGCCGCAGGGGATCGGCAAGGAAACCTTCGGCCCGCACCACCTGCAACCCGAACAGCCCCATGACCGGATCGACCTGCACGTTCCCGCGCGAGAGCATCGTGGTGGCCGCCAGCGGCAGCGAATCGATCGTGCCGCCCAGGGCCACATCCACCAGCCCGTCGTTGAACCGCTGCGCGGCCAGCTCCATGCTTTCCACTTCCACGTGCAGGGGCCGCACGCTGTGCGAAAATCCCTCCTGGGCGGGAAGGCCGCGCTTTTCCGGGGGGATCGGTGAAAGCGTGGCCACCAGGCCATCGCGCTTGAGCCCCAGCGGCCCAGAGCCCAGCCTGGCGCGCGGCAGGCCCAGTTCGGGCTGGGCCAAAAGGGTGAGCAGATCGGGCAGCGGCGCAGAAAGGTCCACCTCCACCACCCGGTCGGTCATCACGCGGATGTCCTCGATCGGCGCAAGGTCCAGCCCGAGGGCCGAGCCCGAAAGCGCAGCGCGCGCCCGGCGCAAGGCCGCCGCCACGCTGGGCGCGTCGATCGGCGTGCCATCGGGCCAGGTGCCGTCGCGCAGGCGAAAGATATAACCCAGCCCGTCGTCGGTCACGATCCAGCGTTCGGCAATCGCGGGCACCACGCGCCCCTGTGCGTCGAAGCCCACCAGCCCTTCGACCGTGGCCGCGCGCAGAATTTGTGCTGCGGGCGATGGGTGGGCGGTGGCCGTCTGGAATGCGGTTTCGTCGCCGGCCAATGCGACGGGCAAGGCGCCGCGCCGGTCTCCCCCGCATCCCGCAAGGGCCAATGCGGCACATGGCAGAAACGCAGCAGCAGCGCGGCGCAAATGGCGAAGCGTCGGGGCCATGCCCCTTGCCTAGCAGATCAAGGGCGGCTGGCCAGTAAAGAACCGCCTGGTAAAAGTGTCAGATCTTGCGCAGGCGCGTGCTGTCGGCCTGCGGCGCAGCATTGCGGATATAACGCGGCGTGAAATCATCGGCCGGCTGGTTGACCACTGTCTCGCGCGCCAGCTTGGGATCAATCTGCTCGGCAAAGGCGATGCCGAAGCGGTTGTCCTGAACCCAGGCAACCACGCCTTCGACCCAGCCGATATGGCGCAAGTGCGCGTTGAGCGTGGTGCCGCGCACCACGCGCACCGCGCCCTCGGCCATCATTCCGCCGGCTGAAAGGTTGCGCACCCGCACGCGGTGTTCGCCGTCCTGGCCATCAAGGCGCAGGTCGGCCATCAGGAAAAGGCTGTCGCGCCCCAGTTGCCGATGGTCGATGTCAGTCACCGTCAGGTTCCGTTCCTGCCAGAATAGAATGCCCACAAGCAGCAAGCGAGGCCCGGTCGGCATGCGCAGCTGTCCGTACCGATGCTGTAAACGGAAACGGCAAAAGAATCATTAAAAGTTGTGCACACGGCCGGCAAAAGCCTGCATTCATCGGCATGGGCCGCTAATGCGAGCGTTTAACCGGCGGCAGTGGCGGGGCCGGCATGACCCCGACAGACGCCATTACATGTCGCGCGAAATCTTCTCGCGGCGCTCGTGCGCTTCCTGGGCTTCCACCGTCATCGTCGCGATCGGGCGGGCAATCAGGCGCCCAAGGCCGATCGGCTCGCCAGTCACCTCACAGAAACCGTATTCACCTTCATCGATGCGGCGCATGGCCGAATCGATCTTGGCGATCAGCTTGCGCTGGCGATCGCGCGTGCGCAGTTCGATGCCCCAGTCGGTTTCGCTCGATGCGCGATCATTGAGATCGGGTTCGCGCAGCGGGCCATCCTGCAGGGCCGAAAGCGTGCCGGCCGAGGCGGACAGGATCGATTTCTTCCATTCGAGCAAAAGGCGGCGAAAATAGTCGAGCTGCGGCTCGCTCATATAGGGTTCGTCGTCACTCGGAACGTAATCACCCGGCATGGCCCGGCGGGCCTTTGCCAGCACGTCAATCTCGTCACCCAAAACCCCAGCCATCCGGCCCTCCGTATTGCGCCTTCCGACCCCGAGGCCGCAACGCGCCGCGATTGGCGCGAGTGCCCCTGGCTTGCCGCGCCTATAAGCAGGCAGCAAAGGGCGCACAAGCACTTATGCTACAGCGCGAAATGCCGCGCGCATCGCAGCGATTCATCCTTAACGTTTTGTTGACCTTAATTCGCAAACCTTGGTCATGCCGCCAGGGTGGCAAAGACAGATTCGCAGGGGGAATGAACAGATGCCGCAAGTGCAATCGTGGATGGCCGTGGTGCCACCTGCACCCGCCCACAAAAACAACGCGGGGCCGTGCCCTTCCGAACGGGCAGATACCTTGATCGCCGCATGCCTGGCCGCTGCCGCCAATGGCGACAGCCATGCCTATTACGATCTGGGCGTGGCCTTTTCCACCGGCAGCTATGGCGCCGATTGCGATCTGGTCGAAGCGCACAAGTGGTTCAACCTCGCCGCCGTGGCCGGTCACGATGATGCCGCGCGCGCGCGCGCCGACGTAGCCGAAGACCTGTCTGCGCGCGAGATCGCCGAAGCCCAGCGCCGCGCCCGCGAATGGCTGCGCGCCGCGGCACGCCACGCGGCCTGAACCGAAGCGCGTCGATTGCGGCTTTGAAGCAGATCACGAATTATCGATAGGCCAGCGCGGTTCTCGGGCTCTATTACCCAGATCGATCAGATCGCGATCCGTTGCGCTGGTCCTCACAAGATTGAGACCTTCATCGGAGGCCAATTCTTCTTCCCAAGGCTGCTCGTCCCAAGCCCTTTCGCGGGCGTGATAGGCTCCGTCACGCACACGTTTCATGCGCCTCCACAAAAGTGGCATCGCGATGAATGGAAAGAGCATCGTCGCAATCAGCAAAAGTCCGAGCATTGTCCAGAAACCCCGTCCCCCAAAGGTCGCATAGGCATAGATTTAGCGGTCGCTTTTAACGCGAGCAATTGTTTCGGCATGGGAGACAGTCCTTTCAGCCCTGCGCACCTGCCAACGCGCCCTAGCCCTTGCGAAACGGCGTATGCCCGGCCAGTTCCAACTGGCCCTGCGCAATGCCTTCGCGCTCGCGCACCAGAAAGTCTGCCACCGCCGCGCGAAAGCCGCGATCGGCGATATAGTGCGCTGACCACGTCGGCACCGGTTCATAGCCGCGCGCCAGCTTGTGCTGCCCTTGCGCCCCGGCCTCCACGCGCGCCAAGCCCATGGCAATGGCCGCGTCGATCGCCTGGTAATAGCACAGCTCGAAGTGCAGGAACGGCTTGTCGATCACTGCGCCCCAATAGCGCCCATAGAGCGTGTCGCGCCCGATGAAATTGAGCGCACCTGCCACCGACTCTCCATCCTGCAGTGCCAGCACCAGCAAGACCTTGTCGGCCATGCGCTGCCCGATCAGGTCGAAGGCGGCGCGAGTCAGATAGGGCCTCCCCCATTTGCGTGCGCCGGTGTCCTGGTAAAACACCCAGAACGCGTCCCAATGCTCCGGGCGGATTGCGGCGCCCGTCAGCGCCACGATCTCCACCCCGTCCTGCGCTGCCGCGCGTTCCTTGCGCAGGTTCTTGCGCTTGGCCGATGACAGCGCGCCCAGGAAATCGTCGAACGTGGCATAGCCCCGGTTTTCCCAGTGGAACTGCAAGTCAGTCCGCAAGAGCCAGCCGGCCTCCTCGAACAGGGGCAACTGCTGCGGGCCGATGAACGTGGCGTGGGCTGATGACAGGCCGTTCTGGTCCACCACCGCCTCGGCCGCGCGCAGCAGGGGCAGGGCCAGGTCGGGCCGCCCTTCGCACAACAGGCGCGGGCCGGTCGCGGGCGTGAACGGCGCCGCGATCTGCAACTTGGGATAGTAATCGCCTCCCGCGCGCTGCCACGCATCGGCCCAGGCGTGATCGAACACATATTCGCCCTGGCTGTGCTGCTTGAGATAAGCGGGCAGCGCGGCGGCCGGGCGGCCATCGGCATCGTCGATCAACAAGGGCAGCGGCGTCCACCCGCTACGCCCGCCGACGCTGCCCGATTCTTCCAGCAGCGTCAGGAATGCGTGTGACATGAAAGGGTTGTCGGCGCCCGCCAGCCGGTCCCAGTCCGTCGCCGCAATCGCGCCCACGGCGTGCTCGACACGGGCGGTCAGGCTCATGCGGCTGGCGGCGGCAGCAGTGCCGGCCCTTCGGCAATCGGCGCGTCGGCATAGGCAGCCGCGCGGGCGGCGTCTTCGGCCGTGCGCACCGTCCAGGTCAACACCGGAACGCCCCGGCGCCGGGCCAGCCGCACCACGGGATTGGCAATGTCACCAATGTCATAGGCCAGGAACTGGGGCCGCGCGCGCCACAGCGCAAGATGCCTTTTCAGGCGAGCGAGCAACGTGCGGCGCCCCGCCTCTGTCACCACCAGGCCATGGACCACGTGCGGTGAATACCGCCGGAACCAGGCCGGCACGCGCGGATCGAAGCTCATCACCGCCACCGGCCCGCGATAGCCTTCCAGCAAGCGGCGCACGGCCAGGCACAGCGGCGCGATCCGCTGCCCGGCGCGAGACTTCACCTCGATCAGCAAGGGCACCTGGCCGTCGATGCGATCGAGCAACTGGCGCAGGCCGGGGATCGTTTCGCCCGGCACCGGTGCGCCGGCTTCATCGCACAGGCCAATCCGCTGCAAGTCGGCCGCATTGCGCTCGCCCACCGTGCCGGTCTGGCCGGTCAGCCGCTCGAGCGTCCAATCGTGGAACACGATGGCCTGGCCATCGTGGCTGCGCTGGACATCGCATTCGATGCCCAGCCCGCGCGCGATGGCGGCATCGGCCGCCGCCAGCGAATTTTCCGGCACGCCGGGTCCGTGCAGCCCGCGATGGGCATAAGTCGCCCCGGCCAGCCAGCCGGCACGGGCCGCTGCCCGCGCCGGAAGGAGAAAGCGATCAATGAGCGCGAATAGCAAAGATAGCATCGATTTCCACCGCAGCGCCCAGGGGCAGCACCGGCACGCCCACGGCGCTGCGGGCATGGCGCCCGGCATCACCGAACACGCCCTGCATCAGTTCCGACGCGCCATTGGCCACCTTGGGTTGATCAGTGAAATCACCGGCCGAATTGATGAACACACCCAGCTTGACCACCTGCTCGATCCGATCGAGCGAGCCCAGCGCCGCCTTGGCCTGGGCCAGCAGCATCAGCCCGCATGCCTTGGCGGCAGCCGTCCCTTGCTCCAGGCTCACATCCTCGCCCAGGCGGCCGGTGACGAGCTGGCCATCGATGAACGGCAGTTGCCCCGAAACGTGCAGCAACCCGCCAGCCAGCACCGTGGGCACATAGGCGGCCACAGGCGCTGCTGCCTGCGGCAATTCCAGGCCCAGTTCCGCCAGGCGGGCGTCGATCGATACGGTCATTCTTGAAAACTCCAGCATTCCATAACAGTAACTCAGGCAGCCTCGTCCAGCCGGGCCATGAGCCAGGGCAAGGCATGGTCCCAGGTGTCGATCCGGGCATGGGCGTGGCCCGCCTTGTGCGCGCAATCGATGTGCGGCGCCAGCAAGGGTTCGCCACACAAGTGCAGGCGGATCACTTCGGGCGTGAGATCGGCGGCGGAATGATGGTGCTGGGGCAGATCGTCGATGAAGACGGCGCGCGCTGGCTTGTATTCATCGAGAATGGCCTTGAGCGCCGGCCCCTTGGGCCCCTGGTTGGTAAAGACGCGCGCCTTGATCCCGACCCCTTCGAGCTGGGCGGTCCGCGCCGCGCGATAGCTGTCGCCCAGATTGGTCAGGATCACGAAATCGGCGCGGTCTGACAAGGCCGCCACGGCTTCCACCGCGCCGGCAATGGCCGGTTGGGCATGCATCTGGGTGTCGAAAAACTGGTTGAGCAGGCGCCAGATCTCTGCCGGTTCCACCGCGCGGCCATCGCCGGCATAGCGCATGGCCTTGCTGAAATCGCTGTTTTCCATCACAAAGTCGATGTCGTGGTGCGCTTTCAGCCAGGCCTTGTAAGGCCCCACCATGTGCAGCAGCACTTCATCGCAATCGCTGATCACCAGCGGGCGGTTCATTCCTGTCACTACCATGTGGCCAGTTTCTCTCGTGCGGCAACCAAGGTCTGGGGGCTTATATCGAGAGCCTGTGCCGCGGCAACAAGATCAGGCTCGTAAGACAGCAGGAAATCGAGCACCCCGCCCAGCACCGCTGCTTGCCCCATCGGATCGGCAAGGCCTGCGCGCAAGCTGTCGGGCGTCATCCCGCTCAAAGCCAGAAAGCGTTCGGCGCGCTGCCCGTCGCCCAGCACCCAGCCCAGCACGGCCAGCGCCAGATCCTGCGGATCGGGAACGGGGGACGATGGTTCGCGGATGATTGTCAGAGCCTTTCGCGGTCAATAGAGCAGGGCGCGCGGGGCCGCGCCGGCACGCGCAACAGGGGTGCTGTCGTGGCAAAAAGAATTCTGGTTGTCGAGGACAACGACCTCAACCGCAAGCTGTTCTGCGACTTGCTGGTGGCCAATGGCTTTACCGTGGAGCCCGTGGCCGACGGGCGCGAGGCGCTCGATCGTGCGCGCCAGTTCGTGCCCGGTCTGGTGATCATGGATATCCAGCTGCCCAATGTTTCCGGCCTGGAATTGATCGAGGCACTCAAGGCCGATCCCGTGCTGCGCCAGATTCCGATCCTGGCGGTCACCGCCTATGCCGGCAAGGGCGACGAGGAACGCATCCGCGAAGCCGGCGCCGAAGGATACCTGGCCAAGCCCGTGTCGATCGGCCCGTTCATGCAGGCGGTGATGAAACTGGTGTAATTCCCCGTTCAGGCTTGACAGGGCAGTCCCCAGGCCGCTTTTCCGCCGCAATGTTCTGGCAGGGGCACCGCCCTGCCCCACGGAGATAGAGAGACAGATGGACCGCGCCGCCACCGCCGAGAAGATCGCCGAGCTGATCGAACCCTTCAACAAGAAGGGCGTGGCCATCAGCGATGCCACCACCTTCGCCGGCGACCTGGAGTGGGACAGCCTGACGGTGATGGATTTCGTCGCCGCCATCGAGGACGATTTCGACATCATCATCAGCATGAACCAGCAGGCCGAGATCGAAACCTATGGCCAGCTGATCGACGCCGTGACCAAGCTGCAAGGGTAAGCTGCGCTCATGACCGACCTCTTTTCCAAGTTCGACGGCCTGATCGAACAGCGCCGCGCGCTGCTCTCCACCGGCGTCACCGATCCGTTCAACCTGGTGATGGAAAAGGTGATCTCGCCCACCGTCGCCGTGTGCAACGGGCGCGAGACGATCCTGCTGGGCACCTACAACTACATGGGCATGACGTTCGATCCCGACGTGATTGCGGCGGGCAAGCAGGCGCTGGACGAGTTCGGCTCGGGCACCACGGGCAGCCGCGTGCTCAACGGCACTTATGCCGGGCACCGCGCCGTGGAAGACGCGCTCAAGGATTTCTATGGCATGGACCATGCCATGGTGTTCTCCACCGGCTATCAGGCGAACCTGGGCATCATTTCCACGATGGCCGGCAAGGGCGACTACATCGTGCTCGACATCGACAGCCACGCTTCCATCTGGGACGGCTGCAAGATGGGCGATGCCGAAGTGGTGCCCTTCAAGCACAACGACATCGTGGCGATGGAAAAGCGCCTCAAGCGCATTCCCGAAGGCGCGGGCAAGCTCGTCGTGCTCGAAGGCGTCTATTCGATGCTGGGCGACATTGCCCCGCTCAAGGAGATGATCGCCGTGGCCAAGGCGCATGGCGCCATGGTCTTGGTGGACGAGGCGCACTCGATGGGCTTCATCGGTCCCAACGGGCGCGGCGTGGCCGAAGACCAGGGTGTGCTCGACCAGGTCGATTTCGTGATCGGCACCTTCTCCAAGTCGGTCGGCACGGTCGGCGGCTTCTGCGTTTCGAACCATCCCAAGTTCGAGATTCTGCGCCTGGTCTGCCGCCCTTATGTGTTCACCGCTTCGCTGCCGCCCAGCGTGGTGCACACCGCCAGCACCTCGATCCGCAAGCTCATGCACGCGGCCGACAAGCGCGCGCACTTGTGGGAAAATTCGCGCACCTTGCATGCCGGCCTCACCCAGCGCGGCTTCACGCTGGGCACGAAAACGCCGCAAAGCGCGATCATCTCGGTGATCATGCCCGATCTGGAACGCGGCGCGATGATGTGGGAAGCGCTGCTCCACGAAGGGCTCTATGTGAACCTGGCGCGCCCGCCGGCAACCCCGGCCGGCATGACGCTGCTGCGCTGCTCGCTGTGTGCGGCGCACAGTGCCGAGCAGGTGCAGACGATCATCGGCATGTTCGAGCGTGCCGGCAAGGCCGTGGGCATCATCTGATGCGCATGCCGTTCGTTGCCAAGGCCGGCGCAGTGGCGCTGGTCCTGGCCGCATCCCCTGCGCTCGCCCAAGCGGTGCCGCCGGTGGTGGTCCCGTCACCCGCCCCGGCGCCGCGCGCGGCCGTGGCCGTGGCGGTCGCCCCCACCGGGCCAACGGCCATGGTCAGCGAACCGTGCACGCCAACGCGCGTGGGCGGCTATGACTGGCCCAACCTGTGCCGCTATCAAAAGGCGGATCGCCAGGTGCCCCAGCCGGTGCGCGCGGTATTCATCGGCGATTCGATCACCGAATGGTGGCTGACGACCGCACCGGGCCTGTTTGCCGGTGGCGTGGTCGATCGCGGCATCGCCGGGCAGACCAGCCCGCAAATCCTGCTGCGCTTCTATCAGGATGTGGTGCGCCTGCGCCCGCGCGTGGTGCACATCATGTGCGGCACCAACGACGTGGCCGGCAACACCGGGCCGACCAGCCCCGATGAATACGCCGCCAATGTGCTCGCCATGGTCGATCTGGCCAAGGCCAACGGCATTGCCGTGGTGCTGGGCAGCGTGCTGCCGGCCGGTGGCTTCAACTGGCGCAGCGACATGAAGCCGGCCGCGCAGATCGCCGCGCTCAACGCCTGGCTCAAAGACCTCGCCCGCGTGCGCGGCCTTGCCTATGCCGATTACTATGGCGCCATGGCCACGCCCGATGGCGCGATGAAGCCAGGCCTGTCGAGCGACGGGGTTCACCCCAATGCCGCCGGCTATGCCGTGATGGAGCCGATCGCCCGCGCCGCGCTGGCCCAGGCCGAAAAGGCGCGCTGAGCCAGCGCGCCTTCCCTTTTTAGCTCAGAAAGAAACGCGCAGGCCCAGGCCATAGGCGGTGGACTTCACGCGGCCAAAGTTGGCGCCATAGCCACCGCCGAAATCCATGTTGACCTTGCCGCTTTCGCGGTGGCGCACATCGGCGGTGATCGCCACGTGCGGGATGATCGAATAGGCCACGCCCGCACCCACTTGCCAGGCGAACACGGTCTTGCCTTCGCCATCGACGTCAAGATGCACGGCACCCAGGCCGCCGCCGACATAGGGCGAGAACGGGCCGGGCAGCGGAATGTCCAGCCAGGCATTGCCCAGCACGGCCACCTGCTTGAGCTTTACCCCATCGAGCGCAAGCGCATTGCCCGAAGTGGAGCAGGCGGCCTGGTCGAGCGCGAAGCACACGTCGCTCTTGACGGCATTCAGATCGGTGGTGGTTTGGCCGCCAAGGCCGGTCAGCTGGGTGACGTTGAGCGACTTCACCTTGGCGCTGGAATAGTTGACGTTCACTTCGGCGCGAACCAGCCCGAAATCGTAACCCAGCGCGCCGCCGATCTGGAACGCGGTGTCGATCTTGTAGCGACCTTCGATCTTGTCCGAGCCAGCAGGCGCGGGAGCAACGGCAGCAGCGGCCACCACATCGTTGTTGCCGCCACCGAAAATCGCACCTTGGGGCGCGTAAATAACTGTATCAACGCCGCTTGTTGACTGCCCACCGGCCTGCACCGTGCCATAGAAACCGGTGATGGACGCATGCGCGCCGGCCGGAATTGCGGCAAGCGTGGTGGCAAAAAGGATTGCGGTCTTGTTCATATGGATCCCCTGTCAATTCGTATCGCCCGCCTCACAAGGAAGCCGGAACCAGGGGCCACATGTTTTGTTCGTTGCTGCCCCCGGCGTTTTACCGTTTGGGCGACCGACGCGGGCAGTAAAGCGGGCCAGCAGCAATTGCAATAGGGCGAAATACAGCAGGGAATTTGGCCGATGGCGACGTTGCGCTGCGCCCCCGATCACGTTCGACGCGGCGGAAACGTCGGGATAACAATGCTCTATTCGCCGTTGCCTTGGGCGTGGTCCGGGCCGCCAGCCAACGCCCGACACTTGTCCCAGCGAGGAAAAAGAAACCCGCGCCCCTGCTCATTCCCACCTTGCCACACGCGGCCCCAATCTGCTTAGATCACAGATGCGGCAGTGCGATCGGGTGCTGTGGCAAGAACAGGGTCGCTCCATGCCAATCCTTCGCTACTTGATCACGGGCGCCGCATCGGTGCTGGCCCTCGCCGCCGCCACGGCGCAAGCTGCCCCGGCAGCCGATACCGTGCTGCTCCACGGCCATATCCATACCATCGATGCGCGCGATAGCGTGGCCCAGGCCCTGGCAGTCAAGGATGGGCGCATCGTCTATGTGGGGAGCGATGCGGGGGCCAAGGCATTTGCCGGGCCGGCCACGCGCACGATCGACCTGAAAGGCGGCGTGGTCATGCCGGGACTGATCGACGGGCATATGCACCCGCTGGAAGGCGGATTGGGGCTGCTGTCGTGTGATCTTCAATACAAGCGGCTGACCGTGCCCGAATTCCAGGCGATGCTTGGGGCTTGCGCGGCCAGGGACGGCGGCGACGATGGCAAGTGGCTGATCGCGGTGCACTGGTTCCAGCAGGAGATGCAGCCCACCGGCGTGGACATGACCAAGGCCATGCTCGATGCCCTGCCAACCAGGCGACCGGTGGCGGTATTCTCGTCCTTCGGCCATTCCGCGCTGGTCAATACCCGCGCCCTGGCGCTGGCGGGGATCGATGCCAAGACGGCCGATCCGGTGGGCGGCGCGATCCACCACGATGCCGCTGGCGCGCCCACCGGTCTTCTGGAAGATTCCGCGCAAGACCTGGTGCGCAAGCTGGTGCCGGCGCCCACGGCCGAAGAAGAGGTTGTCGGCGCCCGCGCGGCGCTGGCCGCCATGGCCGCGCAAGGCGTGACCTCGTTCCTCGATGCCGATGCGCCGCGCCAGTCGATCCAGGCGTTTTCGGTGCTGTCGAAAGCCGGCGAACTGACCGCCCGCGCCCATTTCGCCCCGCATATCGCGCCGGAGGAAGGCCCCGCACCCGAACCAGCGCTGTCGCGCATCGTCGAATGGCGCCGCACGTTTGACGAAGGCGCCCCGCGCGTCACCCCGTCGATCATGGTGCGCACGGTCAAGCTCTACATGGACGGTGTGATCACCGCGCCGGCCTTCACCGGGGTGATGCTCGAACCCTATCTGGAAAATCGCGGCACGGCCGAAAAGCCAAACTGGCAGCCCGGCACCAACCGCGGCCCCGCCCCCTATTTCCCGCCCGCCGTGCTGGCCCCTCTGCTCGACCGGATCACCGCGCTGGGATTCGATCCCCACATGCATGCCGATGGCGATGGCGCGGTGCGCATCGCGCTCGATGCCGTGGCGGCACTGCACAAGGCTCACCCTGCGCGCGATGTGCGCGCGGCGATCGCGCATGACGAAATTGTCGACCCCACCGATTTCCCGCGCTTCAAGGCGTTGGGCGTTACGCCCGTGCTGTCGTTGCAATGGGGCAAGCAGGCGGCCGATACGGTGGCTGGCGCCAAGGATTTCCTTGGGCCCAAGCGCTATGCGTTCATGGAGCCATCGGGCTTGCTCGCCAAGGCGGGCGCACGCATCACCTTCGGCAGCGATTGGCCGGTCGATCCGCTCAACGAGTGGTTTGCATTGAAAGTGGGGGCAACCCGCCGCAACGATCCATCGGCCGGCGCCGAATATGCGCAGCCGCTGTCGGGTGGCCCGCCGCTGACAGTCCTGCAATCGATCCGCGCCGCCACGATCAACGCCGCATGGTCCTTGCGGGCAGACAGGGACGTGGGCAGCCTGGAGCCGGGCAAGTTTGCCGACCTCATCCTGATCGACCGCAACGTGTTTGCCGGCGATCCCGCCGCCATTGCACAAACCCGCGTGCTGATGACGATGGTGGGCGGCAAGACGGTGTACCAGGCGCCCTGAATGCCGAAGACTTTAATCCCCGGCGCGATAGATGACCGGGGCAATGTCGGTGAACCGGGCCACATCGGCCAGCACGGCGGGCGTTTCACGGCTGGCCAGGGCCGCGTCGATCGCTGCCTGGCTGGCAAAGCGCAGCAGCACGGCCGCTTTCCACGGCTGATCGCCCGCAGGAAACAAGACTTCCGCGCTCGTCAGCCCGTGGGGAGCCCAGGCTTGCTCGGCCAGCGGGACATGCATGGTCTTGTAATAGTCGGCATCGAAGGTGGCGCCCTCGTGGGCGGGATAGCTGACGATCAAGGTGGCCATCATTTGCTCCGGGATTGAAGTGAACATCTCTCAAGGGTGATCGGGAACGGGGGTGGCGGGCACCAGGCGCGCGCCGGAGTCGTGCCAGCCTTCGATGCCTTCGGCCAGCCAGCGCACATGGCGGATGCCCTGGCTCGCCAGGCGCCGCGCGGCGTTCCAGCTCATCCAGCAATCGGCGCGGCAGAACACCACGATGGGCGCGAACCTGTGGCGTCGGCGAAACAGCGCCACGCGGGCGGTCAGCGCCTGCCACAGCACGGGATCGGGCGGGCTGCGTCCGGTTTCGGGAAACCACAGCGCGCCGGGGATGGTTTCATGCGGATTGGCCAAGGTCCAGATGCCGCTGTCCGGGTCACGGCGCCCGCCTTCGGCCGGCAAAACATCGATGAACAGCGCCGCCCCCCGTGCCAACGCCCGCGCCCCCGCCACCGATATGGCCGCGGCCGGGGCGGGATCGCGATCGACCGGGGCACGAAACGCGGCGGTGCGATAACCTTGGGCATCGAATGGTGCGGTGGCAGGTTGAGCTTGGGCAGATGCGGCCCCAGTTCCAGCGACAGCGACAGCCAAGGACAGGAGCATCCCCATGCGCCTCGCACCCTTCCCTGCTGCGAACATCGTCTCCCGCCCCCGGTTGTAGGTCTATGGTGCAATTGTAGAAGTGCCCTCGGCCACGGCAATACTGCCTTGGTATGAAGCATCCTGCTGCCTTTATGCTGGCATGGGCCTTGGCGATCCCGACCGGCGCGCACGCGGCCGGGCCGGCCGATCCGTTACGCTCGCCGATGTGGGCCAATCATGCCGCCTGGCTCCTGGGCACGGCGCCGGTGCGGTTCGATCCCGCCGTGGTCGTGACGATGCCCGATGTGACCGAAAACCAGCACGTTTTTCCCGTCACGGTCGATGCCCGCGCCTTGCCGAGCGTAGAGCGTATCGTCGTGCTGATGGACCTCAATCCCCTGCCCGTGGCGGTCGATTATGCCCCGCAGGGGGCACAAGGCTATGTCAGCCTGCGCATCAAGCTGGACCAGCGCACGCCGGTGCGGGCACTCGTGCTGACGCGCGATGGAACCTGGCACGTCGCCGGGCGCTGGATCGATGCGGCCGGTGGCGGCTGCTCGGCGCCGCCCGTCAGCCGGGTGAAAGGCGATTGGGCGCAACATCTGGGCGAAATGCGCGGCCAACTGTGGCGCGAGGCGGCCGATACCCGCCTCAGGGTGATCGTGCGCCATCCGATGGACACCGGCTATGTCGACAATATCGCGGCTTACAATATCGAGACAATCACCGTCACGGGGCCGGATGGCACCGCGCTGGGCAGGATGACGGTCAACGGCTCGGTTTCCGAAGATCCGGCCTTCACCCTACTCCTTCCGCCAAGGGTGGCGGGGCCGGTCGCCGTGCATATGGTCGACAGCAATGGCCGTATGTTCGATGGGAAAGTCGGTCCATGATGCTCTCGCGCCGTGCGGCCTTGGGCCTGATCGCAGCAGCACCCGCCACGGCGCGCGCCGAAGCCTTTGCCGGCCGCTATGCCTATGACCCGCAATCGATCGGGCCTGGCATCTGGCTGGTGCGCGGCGCTGATGAAGCGATCGCGTTCGGCAACGGCGGGGCGATTGCCAACGCCGTCATCCTGGCCTGCCCGCAAGGCGGCGCTGTCCTGTTCGATTGCGGGCCATCGTTGCGCTATGCCCAGGGTCTTGCGGCGATCGCACAGAAATTGACCGGCGGCCCATTGCGCCGCGTGTTCCTCAGCCACCTCCATCCCGACCATGCGCTGGGCAGCGCTGCATTCGATCCGGCCATCGTGATGGCCCTGCCCGCCACACGCACCGAATTGCAGCGCGACGGCAATGGCTTTGCCGATGCGATGTATCGCATCCTTGCCGACTGGATGCGTGGCACCGGGTTTTCGCCGCCCGGCGCCACGGTTACCCCCGGCCCGATCGACGTGGGCGGGCGCAAGCTGGTGGCGATGGCACTGGCCGGCCATTCGGACGGAGACCTGGTACTGGTCGACCTCGCGAGCGGGATATTGCTGGCCGGAGACCTGGTGTTCCACGACCGCGCACCCGCCACGCCCGATGCCAACCTCGCGCGCTGGCGGCAAAGCCTTGCAACGCTCGCCGCGCTGCCTGCCAGGCCCCTGGTGCCCGGCCATGGTCCGTTCGATCCTGCCGGCACCGCAGCGATCGCCCAGACGCTGGACTGGCTCGACTGGCTGGATCAGGCCCTGAACCAGGCTGTCTCGCAAGGGCTGGACATGACCGAAGCGGGCGCCCTTCCCATCCCCGAACGCTTCGCATCCATGAAATTGGCCCGGTACGAGCTACAGCGCAGCGTTTCCCATTTCTATGCAGCGATAGAGGCGCAGCGGCTGCCACGGATCGACGATCCAACCCCCTGACCATCGACGGCGCGGACCATCGCCTGGGCCGCTCAATCGCTTGGGCCGCTCAATCGACTGGGCCGCTCAATGGATCGCGATCACCCCGTTTACCGCGCGGTATTCCTGCGGTCCGATCAGGTGGCGATGGGCGATGCGCACCGAATGAAGCGCCGCGTCGATCTCTCGGCGCCAATGATCGAGAAAGCCGCCCAGCCGGGGAAATCGCGGCGCAAGATCATATTGCTGGAAAGCCAGTATCTGCAACAGAGCCGGGTGATCGGGCATGTAATAGTGAACTTCGACCGTGGTCAGGCCATATCCGGCAAGTTGGTTCAAGAAATCGCTGTCAGCCTGTGGAGTAATCACACCCTTGTACGCCATGCCGTCCCTCCGTCCAAAACGGGGGCCTGGCCGGCCGAAACGCGGTCAGGCCCCGCAAAAGCCTGAAGATGCAAGGTGGCCAGATTGCCACGGCATGGCGTTGCGTCAAGCTGCGACGTTAACCGCAGCGGCGTTTACCCCTGGGTGAGGATCGACTTCTCACAGCGTTCCAGCGCCGCGCTTTTGGCCTTGCCGCCGCCCAGCATGGTTGCAGCTGCGAACCCGATCACCACGGCGATCACGAAGCCGGCCGTCACCAGGCCGAGATACTTGTCGATGAAGCGCTTGATCGGCGCCCCAAACAGGCGGAACAGCACGCCCACGATCATGAAACTGATCGAGCGCGACACCACGCTGGCCAGGAAGAATGGCACCAGCGGCATGCCGATGAAGCCGGCGGTGATCGTCAGGAGCTTGAAGGGGATGGGCGTTGCGCCCTTGATCACGATGATCTCGACGCCATACTCGCGCAAGTAGCACGCAGCCTTGGGAAAACTTTCCGTGAGATGCAGCACGGAAAGCAGTTGCGCCCCCACGCTGTCGTACAGGAAGTGCCCGATGGCATAGCCAAGCAGCCCGCCCAGCACCGACCCGGCGGTGGCGAACGCGGCATAGCGTACCGCCCTCTTCGGCTGGGCCAGACACATCAACCCCAGCAGCGGATGCGGCGGAATGGGGAAGAAGCTGGCTTCCATGAACGCAAACAGGAACAGCCACCACTGGGCCTGCGGATGAGCGGCCTTGGCCATGGTCCAATCGTATAGACGGCGCAGCATGATGTGGTCTTGAACCCCGTAACCAGTCGCGGCACCCCTGCCGCCTGCCGGTTCCTAGTGCACCGCACAAGAATGCGCCAGCGGTCTTGGCTGGCCGGCGCGCGGCCGGTTCCCCCGGTCGAGGGGCCAGATTGGCACCTTTCCACCAGGCAGTCGCGCAAGCCCGCCACTCCACCTGCCGCTGAAAAAAAGCGGCCTGCCGGAATTTTTTTCACGCCCAATCGGGAACCTGCTTTGGCTTGCAGCATTGGAGGGGGCACATGAGGGTGGTTTCAACCGGGAAATTGCTGCGACGGCAACTGTTACAGTTGCTTTTAGGCAACAGTTCACGCGTGTGTCCGCTTGCATGAACATAACAGAACCGGTAGACAACTGCCACGACGTGGCATGATCTCGCAAAAAAGGGGAAACGTAATGCGGAAACTGATCCTAGGCGTTGCCTTGGCATCAAGCGCACTGGCGACGCCCGCGCTTGCCAAGAGCAAGAGCTGGTATGTCGAAGGTGACGGCGGCGCTATGCTGCTCGAAGATTCGAAGGTCGACGTGAGGGGCGAGAACGATCGCGCTACCTACGACAGCAAGACCGGCTACGATTTCGGCGCCATCGTCGGCTACGATTTCGGTGGCTTCCGTCTCGAAACCGAAGCCAGCTATCGCCGCGCGAAGTCCGACAAGATCCGTGACAACGCCAGCGGTGGTGAAGCGACCCGTGCGAACGGTGACATTGACGGTCACGCCAGCGCGCTCAGCTTCATGGTCAACGGCATGCTCGATTTCGGCGAAGACGATGGCCTGCAGGGCTTCGTCGGCGGCGGCGCCGGTGTTGCCAAGGTCAAGTACAACGTCTTCGACCGCCTTGGCGACGGCGTCAACGATTCCGCGACCAAGTTTGCCTGGCAGGTTATCGCGGGCGTTCGCGCTCCGCTCAGCAACCATGTCGACATCGGCCTGAAGTATCGCTTCTTCAACGTCAACGACATCAACCTGGTTGGCACCAACGGCGCCCTCGCTGGTTCGGACCTCTCGACCCGCTGGCGTTCGCACTCGATCCTGGGCACGCTGACCTACAACTTCGGTGGCGAAGAGCCGGCTCCGCCGCCGCCCCCGCCGCCCCCGCCGCCGCCGCCTCCGCCGCCCCCCCCGCCTCCGCCGCCGCCTCCGCCGCCGCCGGTGTGCAACAAGGGCCCGTACATCGTGTTCTTCGACTGGAACAAGTCGGACATCACGCCTGAAGCGGCTACCATTCTGGACAACGCCATCACCCAGTATGGCAACTGCCAGACTGTTCCGATCATGCTGGCCGGCTACACCGACCGTTCGGGCTCGCCCAAGTACAACCTTGGTCTGTCCGCACGTCGTAACACCTCGGTCCAGGCTTACCTGACGTCGCACGGCATCCCGGCCTCGACGATCACCAGCCAGGCCTTCGGTGAAGCCAACCCGCGCGTTCCGACCGCCGACGGCGTTCGCGAACTCCAGAACCGTCGCGTGGAAATCACGTACGGTCCGGGTTCGGGCAACTAAGTCTCTCGGCCCCGGTAAAATGGGGCCGGGTACCGAAAGCCGAAAAATTCGGAAAGGGGCTGGAGCGATCCAGCCCCTTTTTCGTTGTGGCCAACAGATAGGCCCGGCACATCAGGGCTGACAGCCCAAGGAGATATCGCGATGCCTTCCTCGCTTCCTTCCCTCCGCTTGCGCCGCCGCCTTCCCCAGGCGGCAATTGCCCTGATCGTGCCCTTTGCCTTGTCAGCCTGTGGCGATGGCAGCAGCATGGCCAGCACGCCTGCTCCCCAGGCGCAGGTCGTGGCCAATGCCAGCCTGATGCTGGCCAGCGGGGCCAGCGCCGGCACCGCCGAACTGTTGCAAGGTCCCGACGGCTTCCGCGTCCATGTCGACGCCAAGGGACTGCCGGCAGGCGTTCACGGCATCCATCTCCACACGGTCGGCAAATGCGATGCGCCGGCTTTCACCACGGCAGGCGGCCATCTCAATCCCGATGGCCATCAGCACGGCGCCGAAAACCCGGCCGGCTCGCACCTGGGCGATCTCACCAACCTCACCGTGGGTGCCGATGGATCGGGCGCGCTGGACTTTGCCCTGCGTGGCGGCGCCGACATGACCGGCCCCGCGCTGTTCGATGCCGATGGCACCGCGCTGGTGATCCACGCCGCTCCCGACGATTACAAGACCGATCCCAGCGGCAACAGCGGGGCACGCCTGGCCTGCGGCGTCTTCGTGCGCCAGTAAGAGGCGGTTGATTCAATGAAAAGGGACGGGCAGCGCGGCTGTCCGTCCCTTTCGCGTTTGGTGAAGGAAAGGGGGCTTCGACACGCTCAGCGCGAACGGCATGTTCGAAAGAACTGCCCTCCGTTCGCCCCGCGCCTGTCGAAGGGCAATCAGGGAATATCAGGCGCCGTATTGCGTCCCGTCGGTCAGGCCGGCTTCCTCGAAACCGGCCTTGCGCAGGCGGCAACTGTCGCATTCCCCGCAGGCACGTCCATCGGGCAGCGGATCATAGCACGACCAGCTTTGCCCGGCATCGAGGCCGAGCCGCGCGGCCTCCTGTGCGATTTCCGACTTCTTGAGATGCTGGAGCGGCGCGTGCACGGTGACGGTGCCGCCCTGGCTGCCGACCTTGGTGGCGATGCGGGCAAGCCCTTCGAAACCCTGGATGAATTCCGGGCGGCAATCGGGGTATCCCGAATAATCCAGCGCATTGACCCCGATATAGAGGTCGTTGGCCCCGGCAGCTTCCGCCCAGGCAAGGGCGAGCGACAGGAACACGAGATTGCGCGCCGGCACATAGGTGATCGGGATCTCGTCGGTAAGCCCGTCCTTGGGCACGTCGATCGCGGCCGTCAGGGCAGAGCCGCCGAACTGGCGCAGGTCCAAGGGCAGGATCACATGCCGTTCCACCTGCAGGCGCGCGGCGATCACGCGGGCCGCATCGAGTTCCACGCGGTGGCGCTGGTTGTAATCGATCGTCAAGGCCAGCACGCGGAAGCCCTTTTCCTGGGCGAGTGCTGCGCAGACCATGGAATCGAGGCCGCCAGACAGCAGGACCACGGCCAGCGGCGCCGGCGATGCGCCGGAAGATGAAGGCAAAATAGGTTCGGTCATGTCCACCGGGCTAGCCCCCTCGCTCGACGCAGGCAAGCACCGGCGTGGTCAACGGGTGCAATCGCCCAGTCGGCGGGCTTCGGCGTTGAAGGCAAATGGCAGGCCCTGGGCGATGCCTTGCGCTTCGATCTGCAAAAGCCGTTCGTTTTCAAAGCGGATGCGCGTCAGCCCCGATCCCGCCGACCCGCAGGTGTAGCTGACCGAGACGGCGTTGGCCTCATCCTGCACAATGAACTGGCGGCATGCCTGCCCCGGATGGCGCAGCTGTATCAACGGGCGCCCGTCGGCCAGGCACAAACGGCCATCAAAGCCGCCGGCTTCGCGCGTGTGTACCTGCCACTGCCCAGCCACGATGCGATCAAGCATCGTGAGCCTGGGCGCAGACCGCTGTGCATCCGCCGGGGCGACCCACGCCAGGGACAATCCCAGGGTCGCTGCGGCAAACAGGCGGCGCAATGCAAGCCGGTATGTCATCAGCCCACTCTCCACCCCGATCGCGCGGTGCGCGCCGGTCTTCGCAATATAGCGCCGGCGCGCGGCAAATGAAGACCTGCCCGTTTCACACGGAGATCAATCGAAACGAAGCGGAAACTCTTTCGAGCAAAACGCGCAATCGACCACGATCACGCCATCCTCGTTTTCCATTTCCGCGCGTTCGGCCGCGCCAAAACGGCCCAACAGATCGCGATAATGCTCGGCCGTACAGCGACACCCGCGGGTAAGGCTCGTGCCCTTGGTCACGCGCACTTCGCTCTCTTCGTGAAACAGGCGCCAGACGAGGCTTTCCAGCCCCAGCTCGGGATCGGTCAGTTCCGCTTCGGTCAGCGATCCGGCCAGCGCTGCAACATGTTCCCATTCGGGATGATCGAGCCGCGCATGGAGCCGCTCGCGCCCGTCTTCGCCATCGGGCAAGTGCTGCACCAGCAGAGCGCCAGCGACGGTGTGCCCGTTCTCGTGGTGAACGCCCACGCGGATCAGCGTCGGCACTTGCTCGGACTGGAAGAAATAGCTCTCGCAGGCGCGGGCAAGACTGTCACCTTCTAGCGGCACGATCCCCTGGTAACGCTGGTCGCTGCTGGCCAGATCGAACGTAATCGCCAGATAGCCGTCGCCGAACAAAGCGTGCAGCGAAGGATGCGGGCCAAGCTCGTCAAGCCGCGCCCGATCGTGGCGTACATAGCCGCGCAATTCTCCACCGCGATAGTCGCACACCAGCAGTTCCACCACGCCGTCGCGGGTCTGCGCCTGCATGGTCAACTGGCCATCGTCGTCCTTGAGCAGGGCGCCAAGCAGCGCCGTCAGCGTCAAGGCCTCGGCCAGCAGATTGCGGATCGGCGCGGGATAGGAATGCGCCGAAAGAATGGTATCGAGCACGGGACCAAGCCGCACCACCCGCCCCCGCGCATCGCGCGCGGGAACGGTGAATTGCAGCACCTGGTCGAATCCGGTTTCGGTGTATTCTGTCATGGAATCCTTCGTTTCGGGGCAATCCGCTCAGATCTGCCCAAATACCCAGCGCAAAACCGACTTTTGCGCATGAATGCGGTTTTCCGCCTCGTCCCACACCACCGAGCGCGGGCCATCGATCACCGCGTCGGTCACTTCCTCGTTGCGGTGGGCCGGCAGGCAGTGAAGGAACAGCGCATCGCCCTTGGCCTTGGCCATGAGAGCCTCGTTGACCTGGAATGGCGCCATGGCGGCAAGCTTTGCCTCGGCATGGGCCTGGCCCATGGAAATCCAGGTGTCGGTGACAACCACGTCCGCCCCGGCCACCGCAGCGCTGGCATCGCGATGGATCGTTACGCCCGCGCCCTGGGCCTGCGCGCGGGCGATGAAGCCGGCGTCGCAGTCATAGCCTTCCGGCACGCCGATTCGCACGTTGAACTTCATCAGGCCAGCGGCCTCGATGATCGAGTGCAGCACGTTGTTGCCGTCGCCCAGCCAGGCCACTTCCAGTCCGGGCAGCGCCTTGCCGTGTTCGATCACGGTCAGCAGATCGGCCATGATCTGGCAGGGATGGGAAAGATCGGTGAGCCCATTGATGACAGGAACGCTGGCGTAATGGGCCAGTTCCTCGACTTTGGCATGATCGTCCGTCCGCAGCATGATGGCGTCGGCCATGCGGCTGAGCACACGCGCCGTGTCGGCAATGGTCTCGCCCCGGCCCAATTGCGTGGTGCCGGCGTCGAGAATCACGGCCGAGCCGCCCAGTTGGCGCATCGCCACGTCGAACGACACGCGCGTGCGGGTGGAGTTCTTCTCGAACACCATGGCCAGCACATGGCCGGCCAGCGGCGCATCGGCATCGGTCCGCCCCTTGGGCCAGGTCGTGCGCGCGCCCTTGCGATCGAGCGCGTCGGCCAGCATGGCGGCAACGGAATCGCCGCCGGCATCGGAGAGATTGAGGAAGTGCCTGTTCATCGCTGCTCGCCTTACACCGCAGGAGCCGGAGGACTGTAGCTGGCCGCGGCGGCCGAAAGCTTGTCCATGAATTCATCGATATGGCTGTCGTCGATCACCAGCGGCGGCAGGATACGGAACGTCATGTCGCCGGCCGAAACCGTGAGCAACTGGTGGTTGTCGCGCATATGGGCAACGAACGGGCGCGTCTCCATCTTGCACTTGACGCCCAGCATCAGGCCCTTGCCCCGCACCAGTTCGAACAGATCGGGATAATTGCCGATGAACTGTTCAAGCCGCGTCTTGAGGCGATCGCCCGTCGCCCGCACCTGCGCCAGGAATTCGGGATTGGCGACGACGTCCAGCACGGCTTCGCCCGCTGCCATGGCCAGCGGATTGCCGCCGTAGGTGCTGCCGTGCGTGCCAAAGACCATGCCGCGCGCGGCCTTTTCGCTGGCCAGGCACGCGCCGAGCGGGAAGCCGCCGCCAATGCCCTTGGCGATCGCCATGACATCGGGCGCCACGCCATACTGCTCATAGGCGAACATCGTGCCGCTGCGCGCCACGCCGCACTGCACTTCGTCAAAGATCAGCACCAGGTCGTGCTCGTCGCACAGCGCGCGCAGCCCCTTGATGAATTCCTCAGTGCCGGCGCGAATGCCACCCTCACCCTGGATCGGTTCGACCAGGATGCCGGCAGTGTGCGGGCCGATCAGCGCCTTGGTCGCTTCCAGGTCGTTGAAATCGACATAGTGGAAGCCGGGCAGCAGCGGCATGAAGCCCTTGTGCATCTTGTCCTGGTCCGACGCGCTGATCGTGCCCATCGTGCGGCCGTGGAAGGCATTGCGATAGGTGATGATCTCGAACCGGTCGGGATTTTCACCGTGGTACTGGTGATAGGCCCGCGCCGTCTTGATCGCGCATTCCACCGCCTCGGCCCCGGAATTGGTGAAGAACACGGTGTCGGCAAAGGTCAAGTCCACCAGGCGCTGGGCCAGACGCTCACCCTGCGGGCTGCCATAGAGATTGGACACGTGCATCAGCGTTTCGACCTGGCGCTGCAGGGCGCCGATCAGGTGCGGATGCGAGTGGCCCAGCAGGTTGACCGCGATGCCGCTGGCGAAATCAAGATAGCGCGTGCCGTCCTCGGAAATCAGGTGGCAGTGTTCGCCGCGCACCGGGCGCACACCGCACCGGGGATAGACGGGCATGAGCGGGGTGATGGACATGGGCAATGCTCCTGTGAATTCCAAGGAAAACAGTGATGGGATCGGGAGAGATGAAACGACAAATGGCGGCCCAGCGGACCGCCATTTGCACGCGTATGTGGTGAGGCAAGGCCCTGGGTCAATCATGACCCAAGGGCAATGCGGCCGGGATCAATCCTGGCGCGGCACCAGGTTGACCGCCGAGTGCTTGCCTCGTCGATCAACTTCAAGGTCGAACTCCAGCTTGTCGCCTTCGTTCAGCTCGCGCAGGCCCGAACGTTCAACCGCGCTGATGTGCACGAACGCATCAGGCTGGCCATCATCACGGGTGATGAAGCCGAAGCCCTTCATGCTGTTGAAGAACTTGACCGTGCCAGTGGCCTTTTCACCGGTCAGTTGGCGCTGCGGGGCAGCCGGCTTGGCCGCGACGGGGATGACATCGCCCACAACCTGAAGGTCGGCGGCAGAAATCTTGCCACCGCGATCGACCAGGTTGAATTCCAGCGTCTGGCCTTCGGCCAGGCCTTCGAGACCGGCGCGTTCCACGGCACTGATGTGGACGAACACGTCTTCGCCGCCGTCTTCACGCTGAATGAAGCCGAAGCCCTTTTGGCCGTTGAAGAACTTGACCACACCCTTGCCGGTGCCAACGACCTGGGCGGGCATGCCGCCACCGCCGCCGCCGCCACCGCGCGGGCCGCCGAAGCCGCCGCCGCGATTGCCGCCGCCAAAGCCGCCGCGATCACCGCCGCCGAAGCCACCGCGGTCACCACCGCCGAAGCCACCGCCGCGATTGCCGCCGCCAAAGCCACCGCGATCACCGCCGCCAAAGCCGCCGCGATCGTAGCCGCCGCCAAAACCGCCGCCACCGCCGTAGGGATCGAAACCGCCGTCGTCGCCGAAACCGTCGCGCTTGTCGCGTCCGCGACCACGCCGCCCTCTATCAAAACCCATAAAACCCAATAAACCTTACAATCCGCCCCAAATTCCCGGCGCCATTGGCCGGACGCGGAGACCAGATGGCACGACAAGGACGACGTGCCGGGCTTTAGGGCCGGCCCTCTCCATTGCGCGAAAGACTATAACGAAGAAAAAGGCGATGCGCGAACAGAATCGACAGCCTTCCGCGATTTGGTCGCAGAATGTCGATCTTGGCCATGATTCGTGACAAAAGTGCCGCGGTTTCATGGCCTATCTGCCTTGCCGCAGCCTGAACGATCCGGCACAAGCGCACCATGGACCTTCTCGCTCTCCTTACCAGTCCCGCCGCCTGGGCGGCCTATGTCACGCTGGTGCTGCTCGAAATCGTGCTGGGCATCGACAATCTCGTGTTCATCGCGATTCTGTCGAACAAGCTGCCGGCGCACCAGCAAGCCCGCGCCCGGCGCATCGGCCTGGCGCTGGCACTGGTGCTGCGGCTGGCGCTGCTGTCGCTGATCGGCTGGATCGTGACACTGCAGCAGCCGCTGTTCGACCTGGGCCTGAGCGGCGGCCCTGGCGCCCATGGCGAACCGACGTTCGAGACCGCGTTTTCCGGCCGCGACCTGATCCTGGTGGCTGGCGGGCTGTTCCTGCTGTGGAAAGCGACCAAGGAAATCCACCATACGCTCGATCCCGAGCCGAGCGGCGAGCTGCTCGACCAGAAGGGCCATGGCGGGGCGGGTACGGCCAAGGCAGCGACCGCCAATTTCACCGGCACGATCGTGCAGATCATCCTGCTCGACCTGGTGTTCTCGGTCGATTCGATCCTGACGGCCGTGGGCATGACCGACCAGGTGCCGATCATGTTTGCCGCCGTGATCACCACCGTGTCGCTGATGATGCTGGCCGCCGATCCGCTGGCCAAGTTCATCGAGAAGAACCCGTCGCTGGTGATGCTGGCCCTCGCGTTCCTGGTGATGATCGGGCTGGTTCTGCTCGCCGATGGGTTTGGCGTTCACATTCCCAAGGGCTATATCTATGCCGCGATGGGCTTTTCGGTGTTCGTCGAACTGCTCAACATTGCTGGCCGCCGCCGCCGCGCGCGAAAAGCAGCCTGAGCCCACGGCCCCCACTCACTGCTAGCAAGGTATTGCCATGTCTCAGTTTCGCCAGATCGACAGCCAGTTCCTGGCCAGCCCGCAGATCACCGTTGCCGACGTGGCCGAGGCCAAGGCGCTGGGTGTGGGGCTGATCGTCAACAACCGGCCCGAGGACGAATCCGACGACCAGACCCCCGGCGCACAGATTGCCCAGGCAGCACAGGCAGCCGGCATCGCCTATGTGGCGATACCCGTGACCCATGCGGGATTTTCCATGCCCCAGGTGGAAGCCCTGCAGCAGGCGCTGGCGCAGGCCGGCGAGGTGCCGGTCCTCGCCTATTGCCGCTCGGGCACCCGCTCCACGCTGCTCTGGGCACTGGCGCAGGCGGCCAATGGCGCCAATCCGTTCGAAATCGCGGCCAAGGCAGCGGCTGGCGGCTATGACATTTCGCCCATCCGCGCGCAGGTCGATATCTTGAGCGCGCGCGCCGGCGGTTGAGCGGCCAAGCCAGCGAAACGTTAAATCTTGTCAAAGAGTTGTGCCGACAAGGCACAGCACGAAGTTCGCTGTTGCGTTCGGCCACGATCTGGCCGCAGGGAGGCGCGCGCCGTACGCGTCCGCCCCCATGCGACAGGACATTGATTCGCCATGCCAGCCCGTTTCCGGACAACCGCTGCCGTTGCCGCCCTCGCCGCGATTGCGTTGCCCTTCCAGGCCATTGCCGCTTCCACCCCCGTGGGCCTCGATGCGCTCAAGGTCTATAACCTGGTTGTGCTGGGCAACCTCACGTCGTCTTCCGAAGTGGAAGGGCGCACGTTCGTCGGCGGCAACCTCAACGGCAATTCGTCGAACTACCTGATCTCCACCCTGCCCCCGTCGAGCTATACCGGCCCCGGCCTGGTGGTGGTGGGCGATGTGACGGGCGGCGCCAAGAACCTCAACAACGGTTCGGGCGCGATCGTGGGCGGCAACGTGTCGAGCGGGTTCAATCTCAACGGCGCGGCGCAGACGGTGCAGGTGGGTGGCTCGATCAGCAACACCAACGTCAATGCCAATACCGTGCAATCCAACCTGGGCACCAGCAACCCCGCCTTCGTGAGCAATCTGCAGCAGGACGGCAGCCTGATGTCGACCAGCATGACAGGGCTGTCCTACCAGCTCTCGCAGCAGGGCGCGAACAGCACGCTGTCGATCAGTGGCAATCGTGGCACGTTCAATGCGCAGCCGGGCAGCAACGGCGTGGCGGTGTTTGCGATCAGCGCCGCAGACCTCGACAAGATCGGTGAGATCCAGTTCAACACCAATGGTGCCGATACGGTGATCGTCAACGTGTCGGGCAGCACGATCAACCTGAATGACAATTTCCTGGGCGGGACCAACAACCTGGGCCAGCATGTCATCTGGAACTTTGTCGACGCCACCGACCTGACGCTGACCACCGCCTGGGGCGGCTCGGTCCTGGCGCCCAAGGCGGCCGCGCACACGTACAACTATATCCAGGGTTCGGCGGTATTCGGCAGCCTGACGCAGGACGGGGAAATGCACGTCGGCACTTATGCCGGCAGCTATGTCCCGCCCAGCGATCCGCAAGTGCCATCGTCGTCCTCCACGAGCAGCAGCAGCACTGGCGGCACGGCCGTGCCCGAGCCGGGCATGCTGGTCCTGCTCGCGCTGGGCGTGGCCGGACTGCTGCTGGGCCGCAAGCGGCGCGACGACGCCACCGCCTGAACCGGCGCAAGACACGAAAAAGGGCCGCGCAGTGCGTCTGCGCGGCCCTTTTTCATGGGCGCTCCAAACGGACTCAATCGCTGCCGACACGCTCCACATCGGCGCCCAGCAGGGCAAGCTTTTCCTCAAGCCGCTCGTAGCCGCGATCGAGGTGGTAGAGGCGGTGGACCTGGGTTTCGCCTTCGGCCGCCAGGCCCGCGATCACCAGGCTCATCGACGCGCGCAAGTCGGTAGCCATCACTTCGGCGCCCGAGAGCTTGTCCACCCCGTGCACCACAGCCGTGCGCCCCGAGGTTTCGATGCGCGCGCCCATGCGGTTGAGTTCGGGCACGTGCATGTAGCGGTTTTCGAAGATGGTTTCGGTCAACATGCTCGAGCCCTTGGCCAGGCACAGCATTGCCATGAGCTGAGCCTGCATGTCGGTCGCAAAGCCGGGATAAGGCGCCGTGGCAATGGTCACCGGCCGCAGATCGCCATCGGCGGCGATATGCAGGCCGCCGCGCACCGGCTCCACCGAAACGCCAGCATCGCGCAGGGCCTGGACGGTGGTTTCCATGTCCTCGATCCGGGCGCCCTGCAGCGTCACTTCACCGCCGGTAATCGCGGCCGCGCACGCATAGGAGCCCGCCTCGATGCGATCGGGCATGACCATGTAAGTGGCGCCGTGCAAGCGCTCCACCCCGTGGATCGTCAGGTCCGAGGTGCCGATGCCTTCGATCTCCGCGCCCATCGCCACCAGCAGGTTGCACAGATCGACGATCTCGGGCTCGCGCGCGGCGTTGTGCAAGGTGGATTTGCCCTTGGCCAGCACGGCGGCCATCAGCGCGTTTTCGGTGGCACCGACCGATACCACCGGGAAACTGTAACGCCCGCCGGGCAAGCCGCCATCGGGCGCGATCGCGCGGACATAGCCCGCCGCCAGTTCGATATGCGCGCCGAATGCTTCCAGCGCCTTGAGGTGCAAATCGATCGGACGGTTGCCGATCGCGCAGCCGCCGGGCAGCGAAACGGTCGCTTCGCCCGCGCGCGCCAGCAGGGGGCCAAGCACGAGGATGGACGCGCGCATCTTGCGCACCAGATCATAGGGCGCGACCGTGGACGTGAGGCGCGTGGCCTGGAGCGTCATCACCCGGCCGAAATCTTCCGGGCGCGCGCCGGCAATGGCGGTGGACACGCCGAACTGGTTCATCAGGTGCTGGAACCCGTCGATATCCGCCAGGCGCGGCAGGTTGCGCAGGGTAACCGCTTCGTCTGTCAAAAGCGCGCAGGGCAGCAGCGTCAGCGCTGCGTTCTTTGCCCCCGAAACCGGTACCGTGCCTGCAAGACGCTTGCCGCCGCGAATGATGATCTTGTCCATCGCGGCGGTTTAGCCGGTTTGCTGTGAGGGGCAAGAGCCTGACCGCGCCGCAGGGGCAATATTGCGGTGCAACAAATTTTGGCTCGGGAATGGTGCGCCGAACTTGTCATCGCAAACCCAGACTGCTTAACTTGTCTGTAACAGGACAATGGGAAACACACCGTCATGAGCGAAACAACAGCAAGCCCACGCAAGCCCATCCGCAAGGCCGTCTTTCCCGTTGCCGGCCTTGGCACCCGTTTCCTGCCGGCGACGAAGGCCGTGCCCAAGGAAATGCTGCCGATCGTGGACCGCCCGCTGATCCAGTACGCGGTGGACGAAGCGCGCGAAGCCGGGATCGAGGAACTGATTTTCGTGACCGGGCGCGGCAAGACCGCGATCGTGGAGCATTTCGACACGGCTTACGAGTTGGAAACCACCATGGCCAGCCGGGGCAAGGACCTCTCGGTGCTGGACGATACGCGCATCAAGCCAGGCAATCTTGTCACCGTGCGCCAGCAAGTGGCGATGGGCCTGGGCCATGCCGTGTGGTGCGCGCGCGAAGTGGTTGGGGATGAACCCTTTGCGATCTTCCTGCCCGATGAACTGATGGTGGGTGCGCCCGGCTGCATGAAGCAGATGGTGGACGCCTATAACGAAGTGGGCGGCAACCTGATTTCCGTGCTGGAAGTGCCGGAAGAGGAAGTATCGAGCTATGGCGTGATCGCGCCGGGTGCGAAGATTTCCGGCAGCCTCACCGAAGTGACCGGCCTGGTGGAAAAGCCCAAGCGCGAGGATGCGCCTTCCAACCTGATCATCTCGGGCCGCTATATCCTGCAGCCTGAAGTGATGCGCACGCTGGAAAACCAGGAAAAGGGCGCAGGCGGCGAAATCCAGTTGACCGATGCCATGGCCAGGATGATCGGCACCCAGCCGTTCCACGCCGTGACCTTTGCCGGCCGCCGCTTCGACTGCGGCAGCAAGGCCGGCTTTGTGGAAGCAACGATTGCCCTTGCGCTGGAGCGTCCGGACCTGGCCGACGACGTGCGCGCGGTGATCAAGAAGCTGGTTGGCTAACCAGCCACCAGGCAAGCCAATCAAGGGCCACGAAGCGACCCACCGCTTCGTGGCCCTTTTCCTATCCGGACCGCGCATAGAAAAAGGCGGCTGTCGCCAGCCGCCTTTTTCTGCATCCTCTCCGATGCTTTATCTGGGTAAATCGGCTTATTCGTCGCCTTCGACGTCCGCCGAGTTGTAGGCGCGGATCTGCGAAGCGTCAGCCGTGCTGGCAAGCTGCGCCAGGCTGGCATCGCGCTGCATATAGGGCAGCGGATTGACGGCCTGGCCGGCCACGCGGACTTCATAGTGCAGGTGCGGGCCAGTCGAATGGCCGGTGGAGCCGACATAGCCGATCACGTCACCCTTGTGCACGCGCTGCCCTTCGGCAACGGCGATGCGCGACATGTGGCCATAGCGGGTTTCCAGGTTGCCGCCATGTTCGAGCTGAACATAGAGGCCGTAGCCGCCGAAGCGTTCGGCCTTGCCCACCAGGCCATCGGCGCTGGCGCGGATCGGCGTGCCGGTGGGCGCGGGCAGATCGACGCCCTTGTGCGCGCGCAGGCCGCCATAGATCGGGTGGGTGCGCAGGCCGAAAGCGCTGCTCATTGCGCGGCTGCTGGTGATCGGCATCAGCGTGGGAATGGAAACCGAAGCGCTGCGGACCAGCGGTGCCTGGGTCGAGGCGGCATTGCCGCTATCCAGGGCTTCCCAGCTGGCGAACAGCTTGGTGAATTCTTCGTCGCCAGCCGGAGCGCCAAGACCGGCACGCGCCGCATCGGCGTTGCGCAGCGGTGCGGAAATATCGGCAGCGGCGGCGTTGTTGGCAAATGCCGGCGTGGCAAGGGCCAGGGAAAGCGTGGCACCCAGAGCAGCCAGACCGGTGGAAAAGATGTTTTTCATTGCGACCCGTACAACCTCTTTTCGGCAGGCACTCTGACAAGCAGGCCATCAGGCCATGCGTGCCGGCACCCATTCCGTGCTGACCCCCAGCGAACGCTGTGCTGCCGACCCGAGTGACTTTGGAACCACTTCCCGGGCATCACGTTGTTCAGAGATTGGTGGTGACCCCCCGCCGATCTCGTGTTGGTGGGGTAGCCAGCCCTGCGGCCTTCACGCAATAGCCGCCATCATTTCACACGACAGACCGGCTGAACGACGCGCCGAGTCGTTGAACGGTGGCTTAACCACACCCCTGAAGTGGCGCGAGACCAAGGTTTTCCAAAGCTGTGGTGCCGCTTCGCCACGCTCGGCGCAGATTTTTGCGAAATGATTTGTGCCAAAGCGGACGTGGCGCACTTCGTCGTCAACGATTCGCTGCAGGATACGCGCGGTTGTATGGTCATCGACGGCGGTGAATCGCGCAATGGTCTGCGGCGTGACGTCGAGCCCGCGCGCTTCCAGCACCATGGGAACAACGGCCAGACGCGCTGCGATATCGTGCGCCGTCTCGCGCGCGGCATCCCACAGCCCGTCGTGTGCGGGCATGGCGCCATAGTGGCTGCCCAGGCTGTGCAACCGGCGCGATAGCAGGGAAAAATGCATGGCCTCGTCGGCCGCAACGCCCAGCCAGTCAGTCACGAAATCGGGCCCGCGTTCGGCCCCAAACCGGCCCGCAGCGTCGAGCGCCAGGTCGATCGCCACGAATTCGATATGGCACAGCGCGTGGATCAGCGCGAGGCGCCCGCGTTCCGAACCGCCGCGCCCGCGCTTGGGCATCCGGTTGGGCGGCAGCAGTTCGGGCAAGGCCGGGCGCGCCGGGCTGTCGGGCATGGCCACGTCGAATGTGAAAGCCAGCTGCCCCGCCCGCCAATCGCGCGCCACGGCGCGGGTGGCCATGGCCTTGGCATGGGGATCGGCAGTGCGCATGGCGGCGCGGATCGCCGCCGCCACGGTGGGAAGCGATGCGGTCATGGCCTTGCGCGTTACAGCGCCTTGGCCGCCGCGAGAACCTGCGCGGCGTGATCCTTGACTTTCACCTTGTTCCACACTTGCGCGATCCGGCCATCGGCACCGACCAGATAGGTCGTGCGCGCCATGCCCATGTAGGTGCGGCCATACATGGATTTTTCGGTCCAGATGCCGAGCGCGTCGGACAGGCCGCCCTGTTCGGCATCGCTCGCCAGCGGGGCGGCAAGGCCGTGCTTGGCAATGAACTTCTCATGGCGTTTCGGCGGGTCCTTGCTCACGCCCAAAAGCGCGGTGCCGGCGGCGGCAAAGTCTGCGGCCAGCGCGGAAAAGTCCTTGTTTTCCGTGGTGCAGCCGGGCGTATCGTCCTTGGGATAGAAGAACACGACCAGCTTGCGGCCGGCAAAGTCCGATGGCTTGACGGTGCTGCCATCGGGTGCCGTCAGCGGCAGGTCGGGCAGCGGATCGCCCACGCCGGGAAAAGTGCTCATGCCTTCAAATCTCCAATGCTTGCCCGAAAACCTGGGCCCAGGCATCGGCAATGCGGTGTCTTGCCTGGGCGACCGCGTCAAGCAGGCTTTCCCAGCTTTCCTGGCCGCAGGCGCGGGAGACGATGGCACGGCTGGCCGACGGCGGAAACATGCCATCAGGGGCAACCAGGCGCACGACCACCAGGAGGCCAGCGAGCAGATCATGCGCGGCGCGCAAGCCTTGCGGCAGCAGCCCGGCGCTTTCGAGTGCGGAAACCGCCGCGCCAAGATCGGGCTCGAGCGCCACATGATCGCGCAATTGCTGGTAGTGGGCGAGGAATTCGAGATCGACCAGCCCACCGCGCGCCAGCTTGACATCGAGCGGGCCCTTGGCCGGCTTGTGCCGCGCCATTTCCGCGCGCATCGCCAGCACATCGGTGCGAAGCGTTGCGGCATCGCGGGGGCGGTGCAGCACGCGGGCCACGATCTGCGCCAGCGTGGCGCGATCCTGTGCGGTGCCAAACAGCGGCCGGGCGCGGCACAGCGCCATGTGCTCCCACGTCCAGGCGTCCTCGCGCTGATAGCGTTCGAAGCTGTCGAGGCTGACGGCAATCGGCCCCTGCGCGCCCGAGGGACGCAGGCGCGTGTCGACCTCATAGAGCGCGCCGGCCGGTGTGGGGACGGACAGCGCGGCGATCATCCGCTGCGCGAGGCGATTGAAATAGAGCGTGCCGCCGATTGGCCGGCCCCCATCGGATTCGCGCGAATAGGCATCGTCCGGTCCGCCGAACAGGAACACGAGATCGAGATCCGACGCATGGGTCAGTGCTCCGCCACCCAGCCGGCCAAGACCGAGCACGACCATCCGCGCATCGGGAACATGGCCATGGACGCGGGCAAATTCCGTCTCGGCCGCGCTACCCAGAACGGCCAGCGCCGCTTCGGCCACGCGGCTGAGCGCGCCGGCAACGGCCAGCGGCGGGTGCAGCCCTTCGACCAGTTGCACGCCCAGGGCAAAGCGCAGTTCGCCCACCTTGCGCCGCACCGCATCGAGCAGGCGCTGGTAATCGTCGCCCACTTCGCCGCGCGCCAGATCGGCCACGATGTCGTCCACGCTACCGGGCAGGGCGAATGCGGAATGGTCGATCAGCGTATCGAACAGATCGGCGCGGCGTGCCAGGTCCTCGGCCAGGACGGGCGCATGGGCCAACACGCGCATGACCACGGCCAGAAGGCCGGGCCGGGCCTCCAGCAGGCGGAACACGTTGATCGCCGATGGCAGGGCCGCGAGCAGCCTTTCCCACCGCACCAGCGCCTGGTCGGGATCGGGCGCCTGGGCCAGGGCCTGCAGCAGTTGCGGGCGCACGCGGGCAAAAGCGGCGCGCGCCTCGTCGCTGCGAAGACAGCGGAACGCGCCGCTGTCCCAGGCTTCCACCCGGCCGGTGAGCGCCTCCGCATCGGCAAAGCCCAGTTCGGCCAGGTCTTGCGCCAGGCTGCGATTGTCCACCACCACGGCGCCGGGCGAGATGATCGCGAGCAGGGCATCGAAGCGCTGCGCCACGCCTTGCGAAATCGCCTGGACTTCATCGATCAGCGCGGCGCCATCGGCATGGCCAGACAGTTGCGCCACGCTGTCGAGCGCGGGCTGGCCTTGCGGCAGGGCGTGGGTCTGCTGATCTGCCACCATCTGCAGGCGGTGTTCCAGCACGCGCAGCCGGTCATAGCTTTCGCCCATGATCACGGCATCGCCATCGGTGATGATCCCCGCCTCTGCCAGGGCATCGAGCGCCGGGCGCGTGCCGCGCAGGCGCAGCGCCGGGTTGCGCCCGCCGTGGATCAGCTGGTGCGTCTGGGCGAAGAATTCCACCTCGCGAATGCCGCCGCGCCCGCGCTTCAGGTCGTAACCCGGCCCCACCTTTTGCCCGGCGGCATAGTGATCGCGGATGCGCGCGGTCAGCCGGCCGATCTCGGCAATGGCGCCGAAATCCAGGCTGCGCCGCCACACGAAGGGGCGGATCGTGTCGAGGAAGGCTTGCCCGCGTGGCACATCGCCCGCCGCAGCGCGCGCACGGATATAGGCGGCTCGCTCCCAGGCGAGTGCGCTCGATTCGTAATGCGTGATCGCGCCTTCGAACGGGATGGCCAGCGGGCTGACTTCCGAGGCAGGACGCAGGCGCAAGTCGATGCGGAAGACATAGCCTTCGTCGGTGATGGTCGAGAGCAGTTCGACCACGCCACGCGCCACGCGCTGCGCCGCTTCGCCGGGCTCGTCGCGCGCACGGCGGGGCAGCACGTCGGGATCGTAGAGCAGGATGGGATCGATATCGGACGAATAGTTGAGTTCCTGCGCGCCATGCTTGCCCAGGCCAATGGCGGAAAAGCCGATCGACGGCGCATCGGGCACGCGGCGGGCAATGGCGGCGGCAATCGCTGCATCGAGCGCGCGATCGGCAAAGGCGGAAAGCTCCTGCACCACGCGCGAGAGCGGCAGCGCGCCGGCGATATCTCCGATCGCCAGCGCCAGGGCCAGCGCCATCCTTTCACGGCGCAGGGCCACCCCCACGTCGGGCACGCCCTGCCCCGCCTGGCGCGCGTGGACCAGCGCCTCCTCGATACGGCCTTGCCCAAGCAATTCAGTCAGATCGCCCTGCCGATCGAGCGCGCGGGACAGGAATGTGGTGTGCTGCCGGGCGCGGGCCAGGGCTTCATCCCAATCGATTTCTGCGGGCACGAAAGCGTCCTGTCTTGCTGCCGGGCCGGCCGTCTTGCCCCAGCCGGCCGCCTCTGCCAAGGTTCGCTGCATGAGACGCGCCTTCCCCCCGCCCGGCGCGACACGATCCCATTGCAAGGAATTGATCATGTCCGTTTCATTTGGCCGCCGCGTGGCCATTGCCCTGCTGGCCGGCGCCTTGGCCGTTCCGGCCTTTGCCGCCCCTGCCCCCAAGGTTCCGGCCGTGCCCGTGCCGCTGATGCGCGAGACAATCAAGACGCTGGCGGCCGACGAACTGGAGGGCCGCGCCCCCAGCGGTCCCAAGGAGCAGGCAACGCTGGACGCCATCATCACCCGGTTCAAGGCCGCCGGCCTCAAGCCCGGCAATGCCGGCCAGTGGTTGCAACCCGTGCCGATGGTGACGATCGCGGCCAAGAACATCAGCCCGCTGACCGTGGGCAGCCTGTCGTTCAAGCCGGGCGCCGATTTCGTGGTGGGTTCCTATCGCGAAGCCGATCACACGCAGATCGACGCCAGCGAACTGGTCTTCGTCGGCTATGGCATCACCGCGCCCGAACTGGGCTGGGACGATTATGCCGGCGTGGACATGAAGGGCAAGATCGCGGTGATCCTGGTCAACGACCCGGACTATGAAAACGCCGACGAGCAGGGCCTGTTCAAGGGCCGCCGGATGACCTGGTACGGCCGCTGGCCCTACAAATATGCCGAAGCCGCGCGCCACGGCGCCAAGGCGGCGCTGATCGTGCACGACACGTTCCCGGCCGCCTATGGCTGGAACGTGCTGGAATCGAGCGGCGGCACCGGCAATTTCGTGGCCAGCGCCAACAAGGGGATGGACCAGACCGAGGCCAACGGCTGGGTCCGCCGCCCGGTGGCAGAGGCGATCTTCCAGGCCGCCGGCAAGGACTTTGCCACGCTCTCGGCCGCAGCCAAGCAGAAGGGCTTCCACGCCGTGTCGCTCGGCACCACGGCCAGCCTGTCTTTCGACAACACCGTCACGCACAGCACCTCGCACAACGTGATCGGGGTGATCCCCGGCAAGGCCCGCGCCAACGAATACGTGCTCTATTCGGGTCACTGGGATCATCTCGGGCACTGCAAGGCCGATGCGCGAGGCGACGATATCTGCAACGGCGCGATCGACAATGCCAGCGGCGTGGGCGCGCTGGTGGCGCTGGCTGACATGAACCGCCGCGCCGGCCCCACCCCGCGCACGCAAGTGTTCGCGGCCTGGACGCTGGAGGAATCGGGGCTGCTCGGTTCGGAATACTATGCCCAGCATCCGGTCTATCCGCTGGCGCGCACGGTGGGCGGCGTGAACATGGACGCGCTCTCGCTGATCGGCCCCACGCGCGACGTGCAGGTGACGGGCGGCGACAAGTCTGATCTCACCGCGATCCTGCGCAAGGTGGAAGGGCAGATGCACCTGACCGAAACGCCCGAGGATCACCCCGAACGCGGGCACTATTACCGGTCGGACCATTTCAGCCTGGCCAAGCGCGGCGTGCCGATGTTTGCCGTGGGGCGCGGCACCGACCTGGTGAACGGCGGCACCAAGGCGGGCGAAGCGGCGACCGAGGACTATGTCGAGCATCGCTATCACCAGCCATCTGACGAATATTCCGACAGCTGGGACATGACCGGCATGGCGCAGGAAGTGGAACTCTATTACCGGCTCGGCCGCGAACTGGCAGTAGGCACGACGTGGCCCAACTGGCACCAGGGCGATGAATTCCGCAGCGTTCGCGATGCCAGCCGCGCGACCGTAACCCAGGCCAAGTAAGCACAGACGATGACCGAACAGACTTTCACGGGCGGCCTGATGCCGCCCGAATTTGCCCCGCAGGATTGGCTGTGGGTGGGCTTTCCCCATCTGGCCGAGGAATGGTCGGGCGTGATCGACCGCGCGCAGGAACAGATCGCTGCGTTCGCCAGCGCCGTGGCCGACAGCGGCCAGCAAGTGCGCCTTGTCGTGCGCGACGCGGCCAACCGCATGCGGGCCGAGCGGCTGGCGAGCGCGTCGGTCACCATCGAGGAGCGCGTCTATGGCGACGTGTGGCTGCGCGATACCGGGCCGCTCGTCGTGTCGGATGGCGCGGGCGGCCGGCGCGCGCAACTGTTCGGCTTCAACGGCTGGGGCGGCAAATACCTGATGCCCGGCGACCAGGAGATCGGCGCCGATCTGACCAAGAGCGCCGGGCTGGCCGCCAGCAAGGCCGACTGGGTGCTGGAAGGCGGCGCGCTCGATGGCGATGGCACCGGCCTTGTCGCCACGACCGAGCAATGCCTGCTCAACCCCAACCGCAACCCGCACCTTTCACGCGCCGACCTGGAAATGCGCCTGAAGCGCGACCTGGGCTATGACCGCGTGCTATGGCTGGGCGACGGACTGATCAACGACCACACCGACGGCCACGTGGACAACCTCGCCCGCTTCGTGAGCGCCAACCGCCTGGCCCTCCCCCGCGCCACCGGGCCCGACGATCCCAACGCCGCGATCTATGCCGACGCGGCAGCCCGCGCGCGCGATTTCGGCGTGGAGGTGGTGGAAGTCCCCTCCCCCGGCCGCATCGAATGGGGCGGCACGATCCAGCCGGCGAGCTACATGAACTTCGTCATCACCACCAACCTGGTGGTCGTGCCGATCTTCGGCTCGGTTCATGACCAAGCCGGCGTCGAAGCGATCGGCGCGCTGTTTCCGGGGCGTGCGACGGTGGGTGTGATGGGCGATGCCGTGCTGGTGGGCGGCGGTGGGTTTCACTGTGCGAGCCAGCAGATGCCGGTGGGGTGAGGGTGATGGGTGGGGCGGGCCTTGTGTTGAGCGCCAGGGGCTCAGTTTTTGAGATAGCGAGGCCACAAAATGGATGAAAATGCGACTATCTTCTTGTCGTATGCCTCACCTGACTATGAGCGGGTACACGAGTACTTTGTAGCGCTGGTAGCGGACGGGTTGGATCCTTGGATAGACAAGGAGAAGCTCGTCGCGGGGCAAAACTGGGATTTCGAGATCAGGCGCGCGCTCGCGCGTGCCGAAATCATCGTCGTGTTTTTGTCCGAAAACTCGGTCTCTCGTAGAGGATACGTCCAGAAGGAGATCCGTATCGCCTTGGACCAAGCCCAGACCAAACTACACGACGATATCTACGTCATCCCTGTCATGCTCGACGAGGTTCCGATCCCTTCGCAGCTCGAAGGAATCCACGTAATTACTACAGCTAGTGAGAATCCTTATAAGCAGCTATCGGATGCAATCGCTACTCAGTTGAGACGACTTGGACTGGAAAGCGCCAAACTGCAGGGCAATCCAAAGTTGCGCTGGAAAATGACTTGGTGCCGCGACTGCTGGGATGGTCTTCCCGGCTACGAAACCGCTTACCAAATTCCCAAATTCTCGTCAGATTTGTATCATCAGGTGAGCGAAATAACAGACGTGCTTCGAGGTTGGGCTGCGGCAGAGGCAATGGAGCAGCGAAAGATTAAGTTTTGTCAGTCTAGCGACCGCTGCAGCTTCGGCCAGGAGTCATTCCGTCGAATGAATAGCTGGGAAGCGTCCTGCGGCACCCCTACCGTACATGAACGCATTGTGAGCATGTCATTCGCCGTCTGGACGACGGCGGTTGGCGCGGCACACCCCAACATGTTTTTCAAGACATTCGCCTTTACGTTGAGCCCCGTCAGCCAAATTTCGACTCTGCAATCGATCTTCTCCGAGCCAGATGAAGCCCTAGTGGTCATTCAGCGAGACGTTCGGCACCAACTCCTTCATGCCAATGAGCGGTTCCCATCGGATGAGGGCGCCGCACCCGAACTCGATGAGGAATGGGTGAACAGAGGTACGGCTAGCTGGGAGGACTTGGTCAACTTCGTCTTCGAGCCCGATGGCATCGAATTTCTGTTTTCGCCCTACCAAGTTGCTGCGTATGTGCATGGGCCCCAGTTCGCCAAGATTGAGTACAAAAAGCTGGCCAAGCTGATGCACCGTGACTACGCGTTTGCGCTCGGGGTCGAGCATATGCAGAGGGATCGCTTGTAGATCAACATGCAGAAGACCAAAGCGCGGTGCCAAGATGGCTGAGGGTGATACCACAGGTTCTAATAGGGGCTAAGCGCCGTTCGCCTACCATTGATGTTGGCGCCGTAGCTGTTCGAATCCAGACGTTTGACTCCGATGACACGCTATTGGCGCCCCCCCACCCCCCATCAACTCTCCAACTCAACATCCCAATAAAGCCAGTCCCGCCAGCTCTCGTGCAGATGCCCCGGCGGAAAGGCGCGGCCTTTTTCCTGCAATTGCCAGGTGGTGGGGCGGATGGGTTCTTCCATCAGGCGCATGTGGGCCTGGGCGGGGGTGCGGCCGCCCTTGGCCATGTTGCAGGGGGCGCAGGCGGTCGTCACGTTTTCCCAGGTGGTGCGGCCGCCCAGGCGGCGCGGGACGACGTGGTCGAATGTGAGGTGCTCGCCGCTGCCGCAATATTGGCACACGAAGCGATCGCGCAGGAACAGGTTGAAGCGGGTGAAGGCGGGAAACTCGCTGGGCTTCACGTATTGGCGCAGCGCGATCACCGAGGGGATCTTCATGTCCAGCGAGGGGCTGTGCACCGCGCGGTCATACGTGGCGATGATGTCTACCCGTTCGAGGAACACCGCCTTGATCGCGGTTTGCCAGGGCCACAGGCTGAGCGGGTAATAGCTGAGGGGGGTGTAGTCCGCATTGAGGACCAGCGCCGGGCAATTGTCGAGATGGCGGTTGGAACCGAGCAAACGCGGTGTCGCGGCGCTATCGCCGCTATGGGGCCTGGCCGCAGCCGCCCGCTCGATCAGCGCCTGGTGAAGCATGCTCCGCTCGCGCTCCTGTGCCAAATCGGCTTCCGCCTCGCTCGGGGCGAGGCATGAAGGACAGGCATGACCGCTTCATGACGCATGAGCATAACGAACACGTTTGCACAGGTTCGGTCAAGCCCCGACTGCCCCGCCAAAAGGGCAGCCGGGCTTTATCCACAGCTTGCCGTCAGCGCGCGAAAGCCTGGACGAGATCATAGAGATAGGCGCGCCCGGTCAGCAGCGAGCGCACTTCGATCCGCTCGTTGAGGCCATGCACGCCATTGCCATCCGGGTTGCCCCACGGCCCCGGCACGCCATAGGTGGGAATGCCGACAGCTTCGAGGAAAATGCCATCGGTGGCCCCGGTGGACATATCGGGCACCACCGGCACGCCGGGGAAATAGCGCGCGGACAGCTTTTCCATCGGGCCGATGATCGCGCGATCGAGCGCGGGCGCCTTGGCCAGCGGGCGCTGCGGCGGGACCATGGTGACGGCAACGCCCGGATCGCCTGCGATCTTTTGCAGCGCGGCCTGGATTTCCTCTGCCGAATGGCCGGGGAAGATGCGGCAATTGACATTGGCCCCGGCGCGCTGCGGCAGCGCGTTGTTGGCGTGCCCGCCGTCGAGCAGGGTGGCCACGCACGTGGTGCGCAGCTTGGAATGATAGGTGCGATCGGTGTTGACCAGCTTTTCGGCCTCCACGAAGGCCGGGCTGCCGATCGGATTGGCGGCGAGCGCCTGCATCGCCTTGCCCATGGCATCGCCGCGCGCGGCGCCGGCCTTGGCGAAGAAGGCGCGCGTGGTGGCGCTCATTTCCGCCGGAAACTCGTGATCGCGCAGGCGGGCGAGCGCATCGGCCAATTCATAGATCGCATTGTCGCGCACGGGAATCGAGCTGTGGCCGCCAGGGTTGCGGGTTTCCAGGCGGTAGTTCTGCACCGCCTTCTCGCCCACCTGGATCGACTGGTTGACGAGCTTTCCCCCTTCGGACAGGCCCTTGCCGTCGGTGTCGCCGCCGCCGCCTTCGTTGAGGGCAAATTCGGCATCGATAAGGTCGCGCTTGTTCTGGGCAAGCCACTGAGCACCGTTGAAGGCCCAGGTGGTTTCCTCGCCGCAAGTCAGCGCCAGCTTGACCGTGCGCTTCAGGGGCTTGGCCGCTTTCAGGCGCACCATGGTATCGACCCAGATCGCCGCCATCGATTTGTCGTCGGCCGTGCCGCGGCCATAGAAATAGCCGCCTTCCTCGATCAGGGTGAAGGGATCGCGCTCCCAATCGGCGCGCTTGGCTTCCACCACATCGAGGTGGGCGAGCAGCAGGATAGGCTTGGCCGTCTTGGACGCGCCGGGCAGCACGGCCACCACGCCGCCCTCCTTGGGATGATCGGGCACCGAAAACAGCGTGATCTGGCTGTCGGCATAGCCCGCCGCCTTGAGATGCGCGGCCATGCGCTCGGCCGCCAGGGTGCACGAACCGGTGCTGACCGTGGTGTTGGTTTCCACCAGTTCCTTGTAGATCGCGCGGAACTGCGCCTCTCCGGGCTCGGGCGCGGCGTGTGCCGGGTTGGCAGCGGCCATGGCCAGCGCGGCTGCGCCGATGAAGGTGTGCTTGACCAAAGGATTGCCCCCTTTTTCCATTGCGATGGCATGCACCATGCCCCATGCATCGGCCCGTGCAAGCCGCATGGCGCACGCCGCTGCGCTGCTTGTGCAAAACATGGCCAATTCGCTTGGGTTTTGTGGGCAAAGTGCCTATGTGCAAGGCTATGGCCAGCACCAACGAAAACGTTCCGAACACCAATTCCTATGGCGCCGACTCGATCAAGGTCCTCAAGGGACTGGACGCGGTGCGCAAGCGTCCCGGCATGTACATCGGCGATACCGACGATGGCTCGGGCCTGCATCACATGGTCTTCGAAGTGTCTGACAACGCCATCGACGAGGCGCTGGCCGGGCATTGCGACCTGGTGCTGATCGAGCTGAACCCCGATGGTTCGGTCTCGGTGGAAGACAACGGGCGCGGCATCCCGACCGATATCCATTCCGAAGAAGGCGTTTCGGCCGCCGAAGTGATCATGACCCAGCTGCACGCCGGCGGGAAGTTCGAGAACACGTCGGACGACAATGCCTACAAGGTTTCGGGCGGCCTGCACGGCGTGGGCGTTTCGGTGGTCAACGCGCTGTCGGAATGGCTGGAACTGACGATCTGGCGCGACGGCAAGGAGCACTGGATGCGCTTTGCCCATGGCGATGCCGTGGCGCCGCTGAAAGTGGCGGGCGATGCGCCGCTGAACGCCGAGGGCAAGCCCAAGAAGGGCACCCGCGTGACCTTCTTTGCCAGCCACGACACGTTCAAGAACGTGACCGAGTTCGATTTCGACAAGCTGGAACACCGCTATCGCGAACTCGCCTTCCTCAATTCGGGCGTGCGCATCCTGCTGCGCGACAAGCGCCATGAAGAGGTGAAGGAACACGACCTGTTCTACGAAGGCGGCATCGCGGCTTTCGTGAAGTACCTCGATCGCAACAAGCAGGCGCTGATCCCCGAACCCATCGCCATTTCGGCCATGCGCGATGGCATCGGCATCGACGTGTCGCTGGAATGGAACGACAGCTATTATGAAAACGTGCTGTGTTTCACCAACAACATCCCGCAGCGCGATGGCGGCACGCACCTGGCCGCGTTCCGCGCCGCGCTGACGCGCACGCTCAACGGCTATGCCGATCGATCGGGCCTGCTGAAGAAGGAAAAGGTCTCGCTTTCGGGCGACGACATGCGCGAAGGGCTGACCGCAATCGTCTCGGTCAAGCTGCCCGACCCCAAGTTTTCCAGCCAGACCAAGGACAAGCTGGTCTCCTCCGAAGTGCGCCAGCCGCTTGAAAGCCTGATGGCCGACAAGATGAGCGAATGGCTGGAGGAAAATCCGGCTCACGCCAAGTCGGTGATCCTCAAGGTGATCGACGCCGCCGCCGCGCGTGAAGCGGCGCGCAAGGCGCGCGAGCTGACCCGCCGCAAGGGCGCGATGGACATTGCCAGCCTGCCGGGCAAGCTGGCCGACTGCCAGGAGCGCGACGCCAGCAAGTGCGAACTGTTCCTGGTCGAAGGGGATTCGGCCGGTGGCAGCGCCAAGCAGGGCCGCGACCGCAAGTTCCAGGCCATCCTGCCCTTGCGCGGCAAGATCCTCAACGTGGAACGCGCGCGGTTCGACCGCATCATTTCCTCCCGCGAAGTGGGCACGCTGATCCAGGCGATGGGCACGGGCATCCGCGACGAGTTCAACCTCGAAAAGCTGCGCTACCACAAGATCGTGATCATGACCGACGCCGACGTCGACGGCGCGCATATCCGCACCTTGCTGCTGACGTTCTTCCACCGCCAGGTGCCCGAGATCATCCGCGCCGGGCATTTGTTCATCGCCCAGCCGCCGCTCTACAAGGTCGCCAAGGGACGCAGCGAGGTTTACCTCAAGGACAATGCCGCGCTCGATCGCTATCTGGTCGAAGCCGGCACGGCGGGCCGCATCCTGGAAACGCCGGGCGGCGCGCGCGGCGGGCAGGAACTGGCCGAGCTGGTCGACCATGCCCTGCGCCTGCGCAACCTGATGTCGTTCGTGCCGCGCCGCTACAATGCCGATATCGTGGAAGCGCTGGCGCTGGCCGGTGCGCTCGATCCCGATCTTTCGGATGAAGCCCGCGCCACGGCACTCGCCCGCGCGGCTGACCTGCTGGACCGTGGCGATCCCGAGGCGCATTGGACGGCCAAGATGAGCGAGGACGGCGGCTATCACGTGCAGCGCACCTGGCGCGGCGTGACCGATCACCATATGATCGAGGCCGGCTTCCTCACCAGCGCCGAAGCACGCAAGCTGGCGCGGCTGACGGCCGAGCAGGCCCACGTCTATTCCGGCGTGGCCCGCCTGGTACGCGCCAGTGCCGCGCCGACCGAGGCGGAAAACGCGCCTGTCGATGGCGAGGAAGCCGCCGCCCCGGCCCGTGCCGAAAGCAAGGATGCCGGCATTGCCCGCCCGTCGCAATTGCTCGAACTCGTGCTGGCCAATGGCCGCAAGGGCCTTTCGGTGCAGCGCTACAAGGGCCTGGGCGAAATGAACGCAGAGCAGCTGTGGGAAACCACGCTCGATCCCGAAGTCCGTTCGCTGCTGCAGGTGAAGGTGGAAGACGCCGACGTGACGGACGAGATCTTCACCCGCCTGATGGGCGACGTGGTGGAACCGCGCCGCGACTTCATCCAGGAAAACGCCCTGAACGTGGCCAACCTGGACGTTTGACGCCGATGAGCACGCAGACGATTCCCTGGGACCAGGCCGCCACGATGATCGACCTGGAAGGCCGCACGCCGATCATCGGCACGGTGCGCGACTGTGCGCTGCACTTCTCGCTCTACAAACCGCACGCGAAGGAAAATGCGCGCGTGCTGCTGACCGTGCCGATCCATCGCGAAGGCCGCAAGACGCGGACCTGGCTGCTCGACCCGTCGGAAATCGCCGAACTGGCCGAACGGCTGGCGCGCGAAACGCAATAACGCCTTAGGCGGCGCGCGCTTTCGCACTGCCCTTGAGGAACAGCGCCAGCGCGGCAAAGGCAATGGCCGAGGCGACTACCATCGGCATCGTAGGGAAATCGATGGGCGCGCCAGGGCCGCTGAACCGTGCCAAGGCCTGGGCATAGAGCGGCGGCCCGATGATCTGGGCGATCGAGCCGATCGACTGCGCCGCGCCCTGCAATTCGCCCTGGCTGCGCGCATCGACCGCACGGCTGTTCATGGCCGAGATCGACGGCAGCACGGCACCCTGGAAGGCGCCGACAGCGATCGCGAGATAGACTTCCCATACCTGCTGCGCGAGGCAATAGATCACCGAGGCGGCCGCGAGGGACAGCACGCCCATGATCACGGCGCGCCGCTCTCCCAGGCGTGGAAGCAGATACCGCATGCCCAGGCCCTGGAACAAGGCAGAGGTGAGGCCGACGACCGCCAGCGCGATGCCCACTGCCTTGGTGGAAAAACCATAGGCGGCAATCGCCATGTAAGTCCAGATTGCGGGATAGACCACGTTGGCCAATTGCCACATGCCCAGCGCGCCGACGAGCCACAGCACTTGCGCGCTTTGCCCCTTGAGCGCGCGCAAGCTGGAAAAGGCATTGGCGCGGCGCCAGTCGAACGGGCGCCTGTTTTCAACCGCCAGCGATTCGCGCAGGACGAAAAAGCCGAACACGAAGTTTGCCAGGCTGAGACCGGCCGCCGCCATGAACGGCACACGCGGCCCCAGCGTGCCCAGCAAACCGCCGAGCGCCGGCCCGGCCACGAAACCGATGCCGAAAGCCATGCCCATCAGGCCAAAGCTGGCCGCGCGCTTTTCCGGCGGGGTGACATCGGCGATATAGGCATAGGCCGCCGAAAAGCTGGCGCCGGTCATGCCGGCAATGATCCGCCCGGCGATCAGCCAGCTCATGTTCGGGGCAAAGGCCTGGAGCAGGTAATCGAGCCCAAGCGCGAAGACCGCCGCCAGCAGCACCGGGCGGCGGCCAAAGCGATCGGACAGGTTGCCGATCACCGGGGCAAACACGAACTGCATCACGGCATAGCCGGCGCCCAGCCAGCCGGCATATTCGGCCGCCTGGGTCACGGGCACTTTGGCCAAGGTCATGATCAGATTGGGGAAGACCGGGATGACGATGCCGAAGCCGAGCATGTCGATCAGCACGATGGCAAAGACAAAGCCCAGTGATGCCCGATGCGTCATTCCTGCCCTTCCCATCCCGGCACTTTGGCCGTTTTATCGGCGCGAGAGCGCGGCTTCGCTTTCGGCCAGAAGCTGGTCCATGATCGCGCCGACCGGTTCTTCCTTGGTCACCATGCCGACCGACTGGCCGGCCATGACCGAGCCGCGCTCCACATCGCCATCGATCACCGCGCGGCGCAGCGCGCCAGCCCAGAAGTGCTCGATTTCCAGCTGGGCCGCCATCATGTCCAGCTCGCCGGCATCAAGCTTGTGCGCCACTTCGATCTGCTTGGCGGTAAACTCTTCGGTGCCCTTGTTCTTGAGCGCGCGCACGGGAATGACCGGCAAGCGCGGATCGACCTGGACCGACGCGATGGCATCGCGCGCATTGCCACGGAAGAACGCCTGCTTGAACGCAGGATGGGCGATGGATTCGGTGGCGCAGGCAAAGCGGGTGCCGAGTTGGACCCCGGCCGCACCCATTTCCAGATAAGCGGCAATGGTTTCGCCACGGCCGATGCCGCCGGCCACGAACACCAGGTGCTCCTGCGCCAGGGCGGGCAGGAATTCCTGCGCCAGAACCGAGGTGGAAACCGGCCCGATATGGCCGCCCGCCTCGCTGCCCTCGATCACCAGGGCATCGGCGCCGCTGCGGAACAGTTTCTTGGCTAGCGCAATGGTGGGCGCAAACACGATCACCTTGGCGCCGAACGCCTTGATCGCTTCCACGCTGCCCTTGGGCGGAATGCCGCCGGCCAGCACGACATGGCCCACGCCATGCTTTTCGCATACCGCGATCAGATCGAACAGCAGCGGGTGCATGGTGATCAGGTTCACGCCAAAAGGCTTGGCCGTCAGTGTCTTGGTCCCGGCGATTTCGGCATCGAGCAAGTCGGGCGTCATCGCGCCGCAGGCGATCACGCCAAAGCCACCGGCATTGCTGATGGCAGCCACCAGGTTCCGCTCCGAAACCCAGCTCATCGCCCCGCACAGGATCGCATATTCGGTGCCCAGGAATGCAGCGCCGCGCGCCATCAGCGCGGAAGTCTTGGGAATGGCCGTCATGTGTGAAAAATCGCCCCATCTGCGATGAAAGAAGTGCCGGGGCTTTACGGTGCCCCGGCGCGCCGGGCAAGGGCCTTGCATCCCGATAGATCGCTAATGTTACTTACTCTGGCTCATTTAATCCATTTAGGCGATCAACCTTTCCTCGCTATGCCAGCCGCAACGCCAGTTTCGAGATGGAGAGCCAAGCGATGTCCGCCCCTTCCAAGTGCCCGGTCCACCAGAGTGCCAGCAAGACCGCCATGGTGCAGAGCCAGACCAACCAGACGTGGTGGCCCAACCGGCTGGACCTGGGCGTGCTGCGCCAGCACTCCACCAAGAGCGACCCGATGCCGCGCGGCCATGACTATCGCGCCGCGTTTGCCCGGCTCGACCTCGACGCGGTGAAGGCCGATATCAACGCGCTGATGACGCAATCGCAGGATTGGTGACCGGCCGATTATGGCCACTACGGCCCGCTGTTCATCCGCATGGCCTGGCACTCGGCCGGCACCTATCGCACGTTCGACGGGCGCGGCGGCGCCTCGACCGGCACGCAGCGGTTCGCGCCGCTCAATTCCTGGCCGGACAACGTGAACCTGGACAAGGCACGCCTGCTGCTCTGGCCGGTAAAGCAGAAGTATGGCGCCAGCCTGAGCTGGGCCGACCTGATGGTGCTGGCCGGCAATTGCGCGCTGGAATCGATGGGGCTGCCCACGGTGGGCTTTGGCGGCGGCCGTGAAGACGTGTGGGGAAGCGAGGCCGATATTGATTGGGGCCCGGAAAGCGAGTGGCTGGCCGATGCCCGCTATAGCGGCGACCGCGAGTTGGAAGAACCGCTGGCGGCCGTGCAGATGGGCTTGATCTACGTGAACCCGGAAGGGCCCAACGGCA